>Ga0065704_10070156_pt1 | contig 213945 bp, 178 predicted proteins | sample SwiRhicommuniRL2_FD_59091 | JGI IMG/M metagenome (GOLD analysis project Ga0065704, IMG submission 59091) | Switchgrass rhizosphere bacterial communities from Rose Lake, Michigan, USA - RL2 v2 (version 2) | ecosystem: Host-associated > Plants > Roots > Rhizosphere > Soil | place: East Lansing, MI
CGCGTACGTTAAGCGGGGTGAAGGATGCAAACCTGGCCGCCGGCAGCAGTGAGGCGGTAACTGGCAGCCAGCTTTTCCAGAGTTATACCCATATGAATCAACTGGCGGAAGCTTTAGGGGGGGGATCGTCAGTCGATATCGGTGATGATACACGGCGAAACAGCGGTTTCCGATTTATCGCACCGACATTTACCGTTCAGGGTCAGAACAAACATACCGTGAGTGATGCGCTCAATGTCCTCGATGGGGCTGTGACTGACAACAGTAATGTTATTAATGGATTGATGTCCGGTAGCCATGGTCTTGTTCAACTGGGGGCCGGGGGCGACATTATTACCATTGCAAGTAACAGTGGTGGCAAGCTTCTGAATGTGGCGGGCAATGCAGGTTCTCGGGTGGTTACCGGTGTGGCTAATGGCGAAGTGAGCGCCACGAGCACAGATGCGGTGAATGGCAGCCAGCTTCATGAAATAAACGCGCAGGTCGCTAAAAACACCACTGATATTAATCAACTTTCAGACAGTGTCGTGGGTGTAATAAGTGGAAAGTCTGGTCTGGTGCAGCAAGAAAAGTCGGATGCTGTCGTTGAGATAGCCCACAACAGTGGCGGCAAGACCGTTTCTGTGGACGGCACTGATGGTAACCGTCGCATAAGCGGTGTGAGTGACGGTATAAGCGATGATGATGCCGCAACTGTCGCGCAGCTTAAAAGCATCAAGGTCGAAATGGGGAGCGCTTCAATGGTAGCGATGAATTCAGATACAGCATCAAAGCCGAAAGCCGATGGTAAAGACGCCATCGCACTTGGGGCAAATGCCAGTGCCGGGAGCACTTCAGGTGTCGCAATAGGCTCCAGTGCATCCAGTCAGGGGGAGCAGAGCGTTGCATTAGGAAATGGTAGCAGTGCCAAAGGGAGCCAGTCACTTGCGCTGGGCAATGGCAGCAACGCTACAGCGAAAAATGCGGTGGCCCTGGGAAGTGATTCTGTCGCCAGTGAAGAAAATACGGTTTCTGTTGGTTCTTCGACTAATCAGCGGCGGATCACCAACGTGGCCCGTGGTGTGAACAATTCTGATGTCGTTACTGTGGGGCAGATGAATGATGGTTTTGCCAGTCTGCAAAATTATACGAACCATGAGATTAACAAGGTAAATAAACGTATTGAGCGCGTTGAAAATAAACTTACTGCCGGAATAGCCTCCGCCATGGCACTTTCGGGGATACCTCAGGCGTATCAGCCGGATTCCAGTCTTCTTGGTGCGGCAGTGAGTAGTTATGGCAATGCCTCTGCTATAGCTGTTGGGCTCTCCCATATTTCTGAAAATGGACGATGGATTACAAAACTGCAGGCCAGCGGTAATACAGAAAGCGATTTTGGCGGTTCAGTTGGTATTGGTTTCCAGTGGTAGGTAGGGACGTACATGAAATTCTTTATTCCAGTAATATGTAGCGCGCTATTTTTGTTCGGATGTGATGATACCCCAAAAAAATCAGAGGAGAAAAACGGCATTCATATTGCCTCACTTCCGGTAATGCAAGATGTTATTGCCCGAGAAGTCCCGGTTTTTGCCAGCAAATGGAATGCTCCTGTTATGGATAAGATCTGCGAAGTCGCAGAGGGGCGTCTTAGTCCTGACCAATTTCGCGGCTGGTTTTCTGAACGCGGCGTGGATATCCAGAAACTGGCAGAGATGGATGATGGTTTCCGGTTTGTGTCAACCGCTGACAAAACCATGCTTGTTCAGGCTTGTGCAGCCTGGCTTGTGGCTTCGCTTTCTTCACCCTTACAAGCACGCGGGGAAACCGTTAATAATACGGACCAGCTGACAGAAATAATGAACCGGCAAACTCCGGTAGTGAAAGCTGTCATTGACCATATGGCAAGCCTCGTGGCCGAAGTTAGTCATCGTTCTGATTACTCTTCGGAAGAAGACTTTCGACAACGGGTACGCGATAAGTTTAAAAATTACGCTCCATCGTTGATCGAGCAGGCGCTGAAGTCCAAATTTAGGCTGACTGAATATAATCAACCGGGCACAAATGAGCCAATCTATCAGTATTATATTAAAGATGGTCGGATGCATGTATTGTTTAATGGAGCACAGTGGTTAGGTGCTGAGGAAATTAAAGGTTTTAGTTATCGCTTTACTGTAAACAAAAACCCTTTTAGACACTAAATTTCGGGCCGCTCATGCGGCCCTTTTTTTTATTCACCTTATCGGGAAGGTTAACCCTTATCAAAACGCGATAAAACATGATGCCAGAGATAAGAGAGGATGCTGTCTGGGACAGACAGTCACACTCCTCGGCTTAGTCAGGGTTTTTCGGTAGTGACTGTTATCTGCAGGAGTAAGAATCATTGCTAAAACGCCCCTGTGAAGCGCTGTTTCCCAGGACGACATTCGAAAGACGCCTGTGGTCAGTTTACACGCTTAACTCCAGCCTGGCCTTCACCCCTACATGAAACTTTCGCGATACAACGCCGTCAGGACAGTTTAATAGGTTATCTTCAAAATGGAGGGATACATCAAATACTCACTTATGGTTCAACAGATTTATTTTGCAGTGGAAATGCTACAATCCTGCTACCACTTTATCTCCGCTATTAGGTAGTCATGCTAAATAAAATTCTGGTCAGTGCTTGCCTGATGGGTTTCAAAGTCCGTTATAACGGGCGAGAGAAAGCCCATATGATTGCTCAGCTTTCTCGCTGGCACGAAGAACAAAGACTGGTGATTCACTGCCCGGAGCTGGCTGCAGGTTTGCCTGTACCACGCCCCCCGGCGGAAATTATGTTTGCTGATGGTAAAGATGTCATGCATGGAAGAGCCAGAATATATGACGTTACCGGACAAGATGTTACGGAGCACTACCAGCTTGCTGCCTGGTTGGCATTGCGTACAGCGCAGGAGGCGGGGTGTACTGCTGCGCTATTAACCGATGGCAGTCCCACTTGTGGTAGTCACATTATTTATGATGGTTCTTTTAGCGGAATACAAACGGTGGGTATGGGGGTTGCGGCATCGCTACTTTCAGAGCATGGTATTGCGGTGTTTTCAGATACGCAAATTGCAGACCTTATTAACTGGATTGAGCGCAGGGAAGGAAAGCTTATCGGAACCAGAATAGCTTGATATATACGCTAAGGACGAGCTAACGGGCCACGAAATTTTGTTTGCCTTGCATCTTCTACGTTTGTTGCATCGAAAAAGGTTACCCTTCGAAAGCGCTTGCGCGTTATAGCACAGGGGCAGGTAACAGCTCATTGCGGCGTCCGTCCGGAGGCCTTCGAACAGGCCTCGTCGTGAGGACAGAATTTGTCAACTGTTGTGTGGTCACTCCAGCTTAATCTATGACCATACATTTACTGCGTGAGTGTGTCTTACAGCCGAACGAGGTATTGCCTTGATATCCAGCCACGCTACAACTATGTTATCCTTGTATTCCAGATAACATTATCTGCTGCTACCAAATAACCCACCTTCAGTGATACAGCGTTATCATCTCTGTGTGATGATGTTTTTTCTGTTAAGCCGTTCCTTCAGGCCTTAAACCGGAAAAAATTGTACATAATCCGGACAATATCGTTTTTCCTGAGCAAATAAATACTCAAATTCTGTTATTCATAACTCATCATGTTGGGATGATAATGGTTCTTTTTACGTTCTGATATTCTGGAATATTAATAAGTGATCTCCTTTTTCCGGCAGAGACATTCTTCCAGGCTTTGACCTCAGGAGGACGATCCGAGAGGCGATATTTTAAACGTATGCATGCTGTCTTAACCTCAACCACTGACGACAGGCTGCCCGGACCGGGTACGGCCTCCCACATGTTTTCTGCACAGGTTGTCTTCACCCACAGACTGACCGAGGAATGTACCTCGCAGGGGATGCCCATTTAAAAGGTGATCAACTGCCCTCAAAAACGTTCTCGTGTAAACCTGACTTCATTTTGATCAGATGGCGTGGTAAATGCGAAATTTACAAAATTCATAATGTGAAGCAGGAGAGAAACTTACCAGCGAAGCGGTGAAGCTTTGTACACACAGCATTTAACCCACGTATTGCGCGCATGCAGAATTGAAACTACTGTATATAAAAACAGTATACAGGTGACGAAAATGATGTTTTACAGGCCTGCAGAATTGCGCGAGATTATTGCTGTTCCTCTTTTCAGCGACCTGGTGCCGTGCGGATTTCCCAGCCCGGCAGCTGATTATGTTGAACAACGTATTGATCTCAATGAATTGCTGGTGTCACATCCCAGCTCAACGTATTTTGTTAAAGCTGCAGGTGATTCGATGATTGAGGCAGGCATAAGCGATGGTGATTTGCTGGTCGTGGACAGTGCCAGAACAGCAGATCACGGAGACATCGTAATCGCAGCAGTGGAGGGCGAGTTTACGGTAAAGCGTCTTCAGTTGCGTCCAACAGTGCAACTCATCCCGATGAACAGCGCCTACAGCCCGATCATGGTGGGGAGTGAGGATACTCTCGATGTGTTTGGTGTCGTGACATTCATCGTAAAAGTGGCGAGCTGACTGTGTTTGCGCTCTGTGATGTCAATTCATTTTACGCATCATGCGAGTCCGTTTTCAGGCCAGACCTGAGAGGACGTCCGGTCGTCGTACTGTCCAATAATGATGGTTGTATTATTGCAAGATCGGCCGAGGCTAAAGCGGCCGGTATAAAGATGGGGGAGCCGTTCTTTAAGCAAAGGGAACTCTTTAGGCGCGTGGGTGTTGTCTGTTTCAGCAGTAACTATGAGCTGTATGCTGATATGTCGAACCGTGTGATGACGACGCTGGAAGCAATGAGTCCCCGCGTCGAAATTTACAGCATTGACGAGGCTTTTTGTGATCTGACGGGCGTAAGAAACTGTCGGGACCTCACCGAGTTTGGTAAAGAGATCCGCACAACGGTGCTGAAACATACTCACCTGACGGTCGGTGTCGGGATAGCGCAAACAAAAACGTTAGCTAAGCTGGCCAATCATGCTGCCAAAAAATGGCACCGGCAGACTGGGGGAGTTGTGGATCTCTCAAATGTTGATCGCCAGCGCCGGCTGCTGGCCCTGGTACCGGTGGAAGATGTCTGGGGCGTTGGCAGGCGGATCAGTATAAAGCTCAATGCGATGGGCATCAAAACGGCGCTGGATCTTGCTGAGCAAAGTACCTGGACTATTCGTAAACATTTCAATGTGGTACTGGAACGAACGGTACGCGAACTCCGGGGTGAGCCTTGCCTGGCACTGGAAGAGTTTGCTCCGACGAAGCAGGAGATCGTGTGCTCACGATCTTTTGGTGAGCGTATCACTGACTACGAGGAAATGCGGCAGGCGGTGTGCAGCTATGCTGCGCGAGCGGCTGAGAAATTACGTGGAGAGCATCAGTATTGTCGTTTCATTTCTGTCTTTGTGAAGACCTCTCCGTTTGCGTTAAACGAGTTGTATTATGGTAACAGCGCTTCTGTAAAATTACTTACGCCAACGCAGGACAGCAGAGATATCATTCATGCTGCGGTGAAATGTCTGGACAAAATCTGGAAGGAAGGGCACCGCTATCAGAAAGCCGGTGTCATGCTGGGTGACTTTTTCAGTCAGGGTGTCGCGCAGCTGAATCTTTTCGATGATAACTCGCCGCGTCCGGGTAGCGAGAAGTTAATGGCAGTTATGGATCAACTGAATACCAGAGACGGCAGAGGAACACTGTACTTTGCAGGCCAGGGGACCCGCCCATCGTGGCAGATGAAGCGCGAGATGCTTTCTCCCCGGTATACGACAAGGTTTTCGGATCTACTCGTTATCCGGTAAAACCTGGTCCTGCCCCTCAGGTGTTTGACGAATCTCAGCGAGATGACATCTAGTGACCACGGAGTGTTTCCTGAGCGCGGATCCTGTAGACAGTCCCGCACTTAGAAAAGTACCTGTGCCGGCGAACACGTCTTTTGGCATAACGTTGCCCTTTAAACATAGCCAGATGGCCGTTGCCAGTAACATGGTGCGTGTCACTGCCATTCCATGAGATTTAGCGTTGGCAGGATAAAGTACACGGGCAACAATGCCATACGATTTAAGAAATATTGAAGTGTGAGTGATAGTATAAACGCAACTGAAACGCGTAGAAACGTATATGGAAATTGAACTAAATAAGAGTGTTAAAGAAAGAATATTTCATGCGGTGTTGTTTGAAGTCATTTCAAACGTCATTATTGCTTTTTCTCTGGCCTGGATTATGAACGTTTCGGTCCTGACATCAGGATCGCTTTCAGTCATTTCGGCACTCACCGCTACGACGTGGAATTTTATTTTTAATAAGATTTTTGATGAGTTACAAAAAAAATATCATTTTAGGCGTACTTTTGTTGTGCGAGCCCTGCATGCCGTTGGCTTTGAGACCGGACTGATTGTCGCGTTACTTCCGGTTGCCATGTTCATTCTTGATTTGTCCATTGTCGAGGCATTCTTTGTCGAGATCGGCTTAGTGTTGTTCTTTCTCCCCTATACAGTGCTCTTCAACTGGATCTATGATTATCTGCGTTGGGTTTGCGTAGGACGAAAAGTGATTACTGCCGGGAAAGATGCCAGACAGCCATGAATCATCGCTGGTAGTGGGGAAGGGGCTAAAGAGGCCGCCATTACGGTTTATCTCAGGCCAAGTAGCCCTTTTCATCGTTGAGTCAGCGAGGGCTGTCGCCTGCGTACGAAAGGACCTTCTGTGTTGTAAATCGTTAACCCTCAGACACTGTGCCAGATATCATCAGATGCCGATCATCTCTACCCGCATATACTGCCTGCCAGTAATGGAGCGGAAATGCTCAGATAACTCGCGTCTGTGCTAAGAAGTGGCATATCAACTAAGGGCAGGCCGCACTGTTCGCCAAATTAAAACCGCTTTGGGGCCCAGGCATCTGAAGAAAATGGGGGTCATATCCTTCATCCATCGTCGTCAAAGGCAGCGTTAGCCCATTGACTCGTTCGCGTGGCTTCCTGACAAGGGCATCACAGAAGTAACCCTGCATTGTGCTTCAGCAATTCCGTTATTGCATCAGGCTGCTTGCAAATCGTCATCCAGACCGGGACGGACATCTGTCCAGTAATTATCGCAAACACGGGGATCACGACACGCAGACACGACGGTTAAGCATCGTTCCCGGGGAGGGGGTAAAAATCATCAGATAGCCCCGCACTGACCATACGTGTTTGTTAGCATCAGGCTTTAACGTTGAAATGCATTTTGCCAGCCTTAAGGTAAAAACATCATGGTTATATCAGTGAAAAAAACAAAATTTTCATTTCTGGCTGAACCCTGCTGCCTGCTGAACGATGAGTGTGTGATGAGGGGCTGATTTTATTTAACGACACTGGCTTTGTCCGGCTTCTGTTCAGCTGAACGAAGGCCTAACGCTACAGCCTTTGTGCATTTTATGGTTGCATTTCATACAGTAAGGACGTGCGTGGACGATATCCGCTGTGACGGGAGATGACTTTTGAGGTGATTTCACCTGACCATTCTGATGTAATGTTGTCTTAACGACGCGCAGAAATGATGAAGATTCTGTCGTCAGTTTTAAGCCGGGAATGACCTTAATCTGAAGGATATAAGCGTAGTGAAAACTCAAAGTGAAATTCATATTGCTGCGGCCATTATTACGGATGCCGAAGGACGTTGTTTACTGGTCAGAAAACGCGGTACGCCATACTTCATGCAGCCAGGAGGGAAACAGGAAGCCGGTGAGCTTCCGGAAATGGCACTTATGCGTGAGCTTCAGGAAGAACTGAACTTTATTGTTTCCCCTGAAGAACTGGTGAAGGTGGGGCATTTCAGGGATCACGCTGCAAATGAGCCCGGGCATCTGGTATGTGCCGAAATTTTCGCGATATCAACAGAAAAAACTGATTTTGAACCGACAGCAGAAATTGAAGAAGTCATCTGGTATCAGCCTGACCAGCCTCAGCACCTGAAACTTGCCCCCCTTACAGAAAATCACCTTCTGCCTTTGCTGAAGAGCCGGTAAAAAAGTGCGGGCCGCTTCTGTTACACAGAAGAGCAGGTATAAGCTCACGGTGAGAGAGGGAAGGTGATATGCAGCGATAAAAACTGCATCTCGCCTGCGTACTTGATCTTTAAGGTCGATTACGGCTCTTTTCGGCTTTTTCGGATAGGGTAAACCTTGATAGTCCAGGGCAACGTTCTGCCAGCAGGGGAGCAGTGGCCCGGAATTCGCCTGATAAAGCAGAATACAGATATTTTAAGACAAATCCTGGCTGTGGTTCTTCGCTTGTCTTTGCTTATACAGCTATATTCATATTCAGCATTTGATAATGCTCTCGATAGAATAATTATATTGTCGTGGGGGTTCTCCCACATCGCAGAGACAGCTGCATGACCCTGACCAACAGCGCATCGTTGGTCTTTTTTTGGTATTTATCATCCATCCTTTAATATCTTTGTATCGTGCCAAACCCTCTGCCTGAGTTGTCGCTGGAGGGGAGATAACTGATTGTGCAGCCACCCGAATTTTTACGTCCTGAGCGTTAAATCCGCTACACTCCCTTAAAACTGAAGAGGATTTGGACATGACAGAAGGTTACTACTGGATCCAGCATAACGGTATTGTGCAGGTTGCCTATTATACCAATGACACGACATATGATCTGGAGACGGGTCAAACGCTCACTGGCGTATGGCATTTAACCCGGGGAGACGACATTTGCCATGATGGTGAAAGCGAGGTACTTGAAGGCCCATTAAAGCAACCAGTCTGAGTGACAGCGAAAATCCTACCCTTCCGTGTCAGGCCGTACTGGAGAACGCGCGTTTACTTCAGCTCAATCCCGGGCACAGATAGCGCCATCTGCTGACTCTATGGCTGGGTTCTACAGGTTGGCCCCTTCTTTTCAGTTGTCTCAAATGAGGATATGTCAAAGAATGAATATTGTTGCAAACAACATATTATCCTGATTACACAGCTGCATAAATAATCGAAGTTATCGTCAGATGCTCCAGAGATCGGGTCAGTTCCATGCGAAAACCCTGAACATCCCGGAGCGCAGTATCTTGTGTTCGAATCATAAGTTAAAGCCTGCTAATTTTATTTCGTCTATTTAAGCAGGGCTTAACAAAAGTAATTATCGTGCAAATCATATCGTAGTGAATTATTTTATGCGGGCAGAATGAGGACAACCATTTTGCTGCCCGGATGAATTCCCCTGTGCGGCGGAGCAATCAGCCATCACAATACTAACGTTTGCGGGTTTGCTGGCTGAGGCAAATTCACCGGGAGGCACCCGGCATCCGGGCTCTGCAATAAAGAAATTTGTTCCTTTTATGATGTGCCCGATTACATTAATCCGTTCCGCCCGGACGGCCCTAAAAGTGGAAAAGGCTGCGTTAACCCACCACTACTCAATCTTAAAGCACCCGCCATTGACGGTAACATCGCGGAGTCCATTTGTGCTGCAACACCGACTAAAGAAGCGCAGGGCGTTGAGCATTCCCAGCCGATCCGCTATGCGGTGGCGAACAAATAATGACGCTCGAAATTTAAACAGTTGTGGTAGGATGATGCACATTCATTGAAAGGTTAATACATTATGTCTTTTGCCGATTACGCAATGAAGTTCTTCAGGGGGACCTTTTTGTCAAATGTCACCTGTCCCGTATGTGGATTAAAGTCATCCCACCCCATTTCCAGAATACGTTCAAAACAGGCATTGCTCTGTCCTGGATGCAAGGCCCTGTTTGTGGCACCTCGCTAGCCCAGGCGTTCAGGTCGTAACTCAAACAGATGGCCTATACTGAGTTAATTACTATCATCACTCTCACCAGCAGCTGTTAAATCCCCGATGCCTCACGCCCATCCTGAGAGAACGTTTCTGATCTGATTTCGCAACTGCTCCTGCGCGCTAACGTCGCATAAGAGCATCTTTATGAAAATAAAATCTGTCGGCTGGCTCAAACGCTTTCGTCTTCTTTCTGTCGACAGCGAATATGCCCCATTCCCGGCGAACGATCCAGGGGGCGAAAACAGCTTACGTCCGGAGCTGTTTTCGACGCCCCAGATGGAGCGCTTTGGCCAAAAGCTTGCTCGCTCACATAAGCTTTCTCCGGACAAGCTCCCTTATTACCTTCTTAAACGACTCAGTGACAATGAGGCTGTGATTACACAAAGCTGTTACGCACTCAACGCGGGTAACAAAGCGAGTATTATGCCAGCAGGGGAGTGGCTGCTGGACAATTACTACCTGATTGAAGAGCAGATTCGCATGGTCCGCCAGCATCTGCCGAAAAGCTTCGGTAAAGGCCTTCCGGCGCTGTCCTCTCCACATCAATGTCTCCGTATTTATGATGTTGCCTCAGAGGCCATCGCCCATGGCGACGGGCGCTGGGATACTGCCAGTCTGACCTGTTATCTTACCGCCTATCAACAGGTGACGCCGCTGACGTTAGGGGAGATCTGGGCATTACCCGGCATGCTGCGTCTGGCGATGATTGAAAATTTGCGGCGGGTAAGTTGCGAAGTGGCTCAGGCCCAGCAGGAAAGGAATCTTGCAGATACGTGGATAACACAACTTTTTGAATGTGCGGAGAACGCTCCCGCCAATTTAATCATGGTTATCGCCGATATGGCGCGTTCTCACCCCCCGCTAAGCAGCGCTTTTGTCGCAGAGCTGGTTCGGCGTCTGCAGGGGCATGGCAACGCCCTGGCTCTTCCCCTGAGTTGGGTTGACCAACGTCTTGCAGAACAGGGTGTTACAACCGAAGTCCTGATTCATCGCTTCAATCAGCAACTCGCTGCCAGCCAGCTCTCTGTCAGCAACAGTATTGCCGGTTTACGCTTGTTGAGTGAAACAAACTGGGCGGATTTCGCTGAGAATATTAGCGTTGTGGAGAAGACCTTACGTCGCGACCCTGCAGGTATATACCCTCGCATGCACTTCGATACCCGGGACCATTATCGTCACGTGATTGAGACGCTGGCCAGGGATAGCCGCTTAAGTGAACCGGAAGTCGCAGACCGCGTGCTTGCGCTGTCAGGCGAAACGACTGCAGATCCTGCGCAACGGCATGTCGGTTATTTTCTGCTGGGGGAGGGACGGCTGCGCCTCGAAAAATTGCTGCCACCTGATAGGTCGGTATTAAAACGGCTGAGGCAGAATTTAAACAAACAGCCCCTTTTGTCGTGGCTCGGTAGCATGAGTCTTTTGACCACATCCGCGACGGCTGCCGTATTATATGAAACGGCGCAACAGGAGATGAACTGGCTGCTGATACCACTTGCGCTCCCCCTGATTGTTGCTGTCAGTCAGCTTGTCAACGATTTGTTGAGCGAGGCAACTACACGGTTTCGTACCCCTATCCCACTGCCGCGAATGGACTTCTCTGCTGGCATTCCGATTGAGTATGCGACCATGGTTGCGATCCCCTGCATGCTCACAAGCCATGAAAGCCTTAGCAAGCTGCTTACCCGTCTTGAAGTGTGTTACCTGGGGAATCAGGATGAGCATCTCTGCTTTGCACTTCTCACAGATTTCGCAGATTCAGCCACCGAAAATAATGCGACAAACAGTGCGCTGTTAAACCAGGCGATTGCAGAAACTCAAAGACTCAATCGGCGCTATCCCGGGGGGCGACCTCGCTTTTATTTACTGCACAGGCAGCCCGAATGGAACGATTCGCAGGGGATATGGATGGGGTATGAACGCAAAAGGGGTAAACTTGCACTGCTGAATAACTGGTTACAACAGCCGGGAACACAGTTTTCAAGCGTTGCAGATTTTTCCCCCCAGATGTTACCCGGACGGATTAAATACGTTATTACGCTGGACAGTGACACGCTCCTGCCACGCGACACTGCACATAAGCTGGTGGGCACGATGGCGCATCCGCTGAACAAACCGGAATACGATCCAGTGCGTCAGCGAGTCATCAAAGGGTACGGCATTTTGCAGCCAGGCCTGGCGGAAGAGATGCCCCGCAATGGCCAGGGGCGTTATGCCGCCATGCGCAGCAGCGTACCGGGCAATAACCCTTATTCGATGATGTCCTCGGATATCTATCAGGATCTCTTTAATGAGGGATCATTTGTTGGCAAAGGTATTTATGATGTGGATATTTTTGTCCAGTCCACCGTTAACGCCTGTCCGGAAAATCTGGTTCTCAGCCATGACCTGCTGGAAGGCTGTTATGCCCGTTCCGGGCTTCTTAGCGAAGTCTTACTCTACGAACAATACCCCAATAACTATCTCTCTGACGTTGCACGACGAACACGCTGGATCCGCGGGGACTGGCAATTACTTAACTGGCTCAGACTTCAGGTCAGGAAAGCAGACGGAACCCGGGATAAAAATCCGCTCTCCATGCTTTCCCGCTGGAAGTTGTTTGATAATTTGCGTCGCACCCTGGTGGCACCGTCATTCCTGCTGTTACTGTTTAGCACGCTGCTATGGGTACCCAATCCACTGTACTGGCTTGGTGTGCTTACCCTTATCTGGCTGCTGCCTGCAGCCTTAAGCACGGCATGGGATTTCGTTCATAAACCGCTTCGCCGTCCCCTGCGAAAACATCTGATACTGGTCGCAACCGGCGCGCTGAAGCGGGTTTCACGTATCGGATTGACGTTTGTGATAGTGCCACATGAAGCCGGTTACTCGCTCTATGCGATCGCCGTGACCCTCTGGCGTCTTGGGGTCACCCAGCGCAATCTCACCCAATGGGTTAGCCACAGTCAGGAGGATGGGCAGGTCAGGGGATCCGTTTTTAGCTTTTACCGCGCGATGTGGCTTAACGTTGTCTGTGGCGTGGGCCTCACAGCACTGACGGCTTTTTTTGCTCCGCTGCTGCTATTGATTGCGTTACCCGCAGGCATCGCGTGGTGCCTGGCGCCTCTTTTGATGAGCTGGCTGAGCCGCCCATCTGTGCGTAAGGGCTTTTTGCCGGACCAGGATCAGACACTGTTACTGCGACAAACAAGCCGGGAAATCTGGGCCTTTTTTGAGACGTTTGCAACTGCGAAAGAGAACTGGCTGCCCCCTGACAATTATCAGGAAATCCCTCAGCCGACGATTGCACATCGCACTTCACCCACCAACATAGGTCTCTCGCTGCTTGCTAACCTGACTGCCTGGGACTTTGGTTATCTACCTGGCGGCGCTGTGTTGCAACGTATCATGCTCACGCTTGACTCGCTGGATAAGATGGAACACTACCGCGGTCATTTATATAACTGGTATGACACCCGCACGCTTGCGCCGCTCAGCCCACGATACGTCTCAAGCGTTGACAGTGGCAATATGGCCGGCCATTTGCTGACGCTGCGACAAGGGCTGTCAGGCATGCGTAATGAACCCATATTGAACGGCGAAAGGATATTTTTTGGACTAAACGATACGTTGTCACTCTTGGAAAAACACTGGGGACCGGGGGCACCGGATACGCTTACAGCGTTGCGCAAACAGTGTGTTAGCGCAACAATGTTACCGCCGGGGGCGCTGTTTAGTGAACTTAAAAATATGCAGGCGCAATGTAAGCATCTTACGTCCTCGTGTCAGCAGGAAGGTGACGTGGTGGTGCGATGGATCGCGCATCTTGATAATCAACTGGTTGAGTTATGCCGCGAATGGTCTTGTCTGCTCGGGTGGTTGCCCCCGGCATACGATAGCGAAACTCTGCCGACCCTGAACTGGCTGGCGGGAGCCATCAGTGCAGGTGACGGGACACCTCCGCCATCGGTGATTACTCATGCACGACTGCGGCTGGAGATGATCAGCGAACTCGAACAACGGTTGAGTGACCATGCACGGATGGATTTTGCATTTCTCTACAGCGAAGCCACCAGTCTGCTGAGTGTCGGATATAACTGTGACACAAACACGGCCGACAAAAGCCATTACGACCTTCTGCCCTCTGAAATCCGTTTGACCAGTTTTCTCGCCATCGCGACGAATCAGCTACCGATAAAAAGCTGGTACGCGCTTGGAAGACTGTTCACCACCATCGACCACGAAACTGCATTAATGTCCTGGAGCGGCTCGATGTTTGAATATCTGATGCCGAATCTGGTTATGCCGATATGGTATGGAAGTTTGCTTGATGAAATGAGTAAATCTGCCGTGAGGCGTCAAATTAACTGGGGCAAGGAACGGGGGGTACCGTGGGGGGTATCTGAGTCCGGATATCATGCTTTTGACGTTCAGCGCAATTATCAGTATCAGGCTTTTGGTGTACCGGGCCTGGGTCTTCGTCGCGGACTTGCCGACGATATGGTGGTTGCGCCTTATGCTACACTCCTGGCGCTGATGGTTTCGCCACAAAAGGCCTGTGAAAACTTGCTCAGGCTGGAGCAGAGCGGTGCCTGTGGCGAATATGGATTTTATGAAGCGCTGGACTATACGCCCTCACGGCTAGCGACCGGGCAGCTGTACGCGGTGGTGCAGTCCTGGATGGCGCACCATCAAGGAATGGGATTTCAGGCGCTGGCGCATATTTTACTTGGGGCTCCGATGACTGAGCGATTTATGACGAGCCCTGCGTTCATGTCGGCAAGCTTGCTGCTTCAGGAACGTGTTCCGGATGCTGTGGATCTCTACAGCCCCCGTCGTCATTTTGAATCCCATGAGGGGAGAGTTAAACCGGCTCGCTATGAGCCGCGTGTCTTTACCCGCCCGGACAGCCCGACGCCCGAGTTACAATTGCTTTCTAATGGGCATTATCATCTCATGATCACCCCGAGCGGAGGCGGGTACAGCCGCTGGAATTCAATTTCCCTTACCCGTTGGCGCAGCGATACGACCCGCGATAATTGGGGATCGTTCTGTTATATCCGTGATCCACAAACGAATGAAGTCTGGAGTAATACCTGGCAGCCCATGGGGGAACTCCCCCACAGCAATGATGAAATGATCTTCACCGATGCGGGGGCGGAATTCAGACGCACCTTTGGTAGCCTTCACATCAGAACACAGGTTGTGGTTTCTCCTGAAGATGATATTGAACTGCGGCGAGTGACTCTGGTTCACCGTGGCCGCCTGCCCCGGACGCTTGAATTAACGACCTATGCGGAAGTGGTGATGGCACCGGACGTCAGCGATCAGGCGCACCCGGCGTTCAGCAATTTGTTTATCGAAACTGAAATTGAACCTGGCCGGGACGCTCTTCTTTGCCATCGACGCCCGCGCTCGCCGGATGAACCGAGTCCGTATCTTTTTCACACGATGGTTGTGCATGGCAATGCCGACACAGGTACGTCCTTTGAAACCGACAGAGCAAGGTTTATCGGTCGAGGCAGAAGCCCTGCTAATGCCGCTGCAGTCAACGAAAAGGGTCCTTTAAGCAATTCATCGGGTGCTGTGCTGGATCCCATTCTGGCGATACGCCAGGTTGTGACCTTACAGCCCGGCGTACCTGTAACGATTGACATTATTTATGGCATCAGCGAAAGCCGACAACAGAGCCTGATGTTGCTGGAAAAATACCGCGATAATCCTATCGCCGAGCGCGTCTTTGAGCTGGCGTGGTCGCACAGCCTGGTAGTGTTACGGCAGATAAACGCCAGTGAAGATGATGCCACTTTGTTTAACCGTCTCGCCAGTGCCGTGCTCTATCCTTGTCCGGAATTACGTGCCGAAGGTAAGGTCATCAGCCGTAACAGGCGCGGTCAGCCCGGTCTGTGGGGGTTGTCTATATCAGGTGATCTGCCGATCGTACTGCTCAGCGTTGCAAGCGATGAGAGTATGGATTCCGTGACCAGGCTGATTCAGGCGCATCGCTACTGGCGGCTGAAAGGGCTTGAAGTGGATCTTGTGATCCTCATTAACAGTCCAGGCGGCTACCAGCAGGTACTACAAACACAGATCATGGATTTAATCTATGCGGGGTCGGAAGCGAGCCTGCTGGATAAATCGGGTGGAATCTTTGTTCGTAACGGTGAGCATGTGTCGGCAGAAGACAAGCAATTGCTGATGAGTGTTTCCTGTCTTTATCTTGACGATCGTGCAGGCGGGCTTAACGAGCAGCTTAACCAGCGGATCCGCGCAACAAAAAAACCGCTCAGGCCCTTTGTTCCGGTTACCCCGGCAGAGAGTCATCAACATGCGGACTGGGCGCCGGAGACCAATAGGCTGCAACACTTCAATGGTCAGGGTGGGTTTTCTGAAGATGGTCGGGAGTACCAGATTGTCCTGAGAGAAAACCAGCCGACGCCTGCACCGTGGTCAAACGTACTGGCGAATGCCAGTTTCGGTAGCGTTATCTCTGAAGCGGGACAGGCCTACAGCTGGTGGGAAAACGCCCATGAATACCGCCTGACGCCCTGGGAAAACGATCCGGTGAGCGACCGCAGTGGGGAAGCGTTCTATCTTCGTGATGAAGAGAGCGGAGAATTCTGGTCGCCCGCCGCCTTGCCAGTACGTGGGCACGGTGATTATCTGACCCGACATGGTTTCGGCTACAGCGTGTTTGCCCACCGTGAGAGCGGCATAGACAGCGAGTTGACAATTTTTGTCGCCGAAAAGGCACCGCTGAAACTGGCAGTTCTGACACTCAGCAACAATTCGGGTCGTATGCGAAAATTATCGGTCACAGGATATGTGGAGTGGACACTTGGCGAATCACGCATGCGTTCTGCCCCTCATATCGTGACGCATACGGCAGGCATGTCGGGCTATAGCGGTATCTTGGGCAATAACTTTTACGGCGCTAACGGAGAAGGACGCACCGCCTTTTTCGCCGTCAACGACCCCCATTGTTCACTAACGGGCGACCGCCGAGAGTTTATCGGCCGTAATGGCTCTCTGCAAAACCCGGCGGCCATGAAGATACGCCGGCTTTCAGGTAATACGGGGGGAGGTCTTGATCCATGCGGCGCAATACAGTCAGTCGTAACCCTGATCGATGGCGATCAGAAGACGATGATTTTTATCCTTGGCTGCGAGGAAAATTCTGACCGGGCGCAGGCGTTACTCAGTCACTATCTGAATGAGGATATTGTTCGTCGTGAACTTGATGCCGTTCACCAATACTGGCATAGCATGCTGGATAAAATCGAGGTCAAGACACCGGACAGCACCGCTAACGTAATGATCAATGGATGGCTGCTCTATCAAACGATAGCCTGTCGTCTTCTGGCCCGTAGTGGATATTACCAGTCGGGTGGAGCGTTTGGTTTTCGCGATCAGCTTCAGGATACGCTGGCGCTGAGCCACTCCGCACCGGAACGACTTCGTGAACAAATTTTGCTTTGTGCCTCCAGACAGTTTATTGAAGGTGATGTGCAGCACTGGTGGCATCCCCCCTGCGGTAACGGTGTTCGTACACGCTGTTCGGATGATTTTCTCTGGCTCCCACTGGCCGTCTGTCATTATATCGACACCGTCGGAAATATTGGAATACTGCACCAGTCTATCCCCTATCTGGAAGGGCGTCAGCTCGAACCCGGGGAGGAATCAATATACGATACGCCACTCAAAAGCCAGATCGAAGAGTCGCTCTGGCTTCACTGCGTGAAAGCGATTCAACGTGGACTACGGTTTGGCCAACATGGTTTGCCGCTGATAGGCACGGGAGACTGGAATGATGGCATGAATCGGGTTGGCATCGATGGAAAAGGGGAGAGCGTCTGGCTCGGTTTCTTTCTGTTCGATATTTTACAGCGTTTCGCGTCGCTTGCAGATCGGATTCAGGATGCGCATGTCGCATCACTGTGTCGTACGGAGGCGGTGCGCCTGCAAACTAACCTTAATGCTGCCGCCTGGGACGGTGAATGGTTCCGACGTGGCTATTTTGACGATGGAACGCCGTTAGGTTCCAGACGTTCGCAGGACTGCCAGATTGATGCCATAGCGCAAAGCTGGTCAGTATTATCCGGGGCGACTGACCCCGCTCGTGCCAGTATGGCAATGCAGGCGCTGGACAAGCACCTGGTGGATCCAGAGGCCGGTCTTATAAAGTTACTGTCCCCTCCCTTCGACGGCCATGGTCCGAATCCAGGATACATTCAGGGCTATTTACCGGGTGTGCGTGAAAACGGCGGGCAGTATACCCATGGTGCCATCTGGGCGGTGATGGCATTTGCCCGAATGGGGAATGCGGAGCGTGCATGGCAACTGTGGGGGATGATCAACCCGATTCACCACACGCTGAACCCGCAAGGTGTGGAGAGGTATAAAGCGGAGCCTTATGTCATGAGTGCAGATGTGTACAGCATCGCACCACATACTGGTCGTGCAGGGTGGAGCTGGTATACCGGGTCCTCAGGTTGGGCGTACCGTCTACTGACAGAAGAGCTGTTGGGAATAAAGCGTTACGGTGGCTACCTGACCGTTCATGCTCTTCTGCCGGAGTGCTGGTCATCTTTTAGTATGACTTATCAATACGGCAGCAGTCAGTTTCAAATTAGTGTTTCACGTGGCGGTGGAACCTATCTGGTGACTCAGGATGGCATTACCCTCCCTGATGACAGGATCCTGCTGAAAGACGACGGGAAGGTTCATATCATTCAAATCATTCAAAACTGACCCACTGGTAAAAGGCGCATTAACACCTGCCGTTAATGCGCTGATTGTCTCTGAGAACATCTATTGCGGTTTTCATTGCGACTTTATCGTCCCTGCGTTTTTGTTTGGCCTGCATTACCTGCAGATACTCAAGCAAAGTTCGTGTGTTAATGGGCCTGCCTTGTTTGCCCACCGCCAGTACGGCTTCGCCAAGAATTATTTTAACTGGGGGCAACTGGGCGGGGTACCAGTCAAGGGTGTCTTCTGATTTCATCTTAAATTTCTCCTGAATGTGCATTATATCATAAATTATTTCCAGCCTCGCAACGAGATGTGAGCAGGATTCAGTAATGAATCCACATAATTTTATCTAAAGATGGTTTTATATAGGTGTATACTAATTACCATATTCCACAGGGTATTATTTTATGACCTATACTAAAGGTCTCCGGCATTTTAAAGAACGGCCTGTACATGTTGCCTGTCCGGTGTGCGGGCACAGAACAGACCAGAAAGCAGCTAAACTACGAAAAAACGCCGTTTTACAATGCTCTGCCTGTGCGCTTTTATTCAAACCGTCAGAGTGCTGGTGTATCGGCGGTTGAGCAGGAAGAGTTTGTTTCAGGGATGAGTCCTGCATCTGTTTTAGTAATGATGTTAAGGTGATTATCATGAAAAGTAAAAAAGACGTGCTAATTAAAGGACATATCATCGGCGTCCGTAAGTCTGGTGAAATAAATCAACCTTATTGTATCCATTGGGTAAAATTTACCAATGATAAATATGCCCTTATTCGGCTTGTCTCCGGACAATGCCTTTGTTCAGGGGATATGATTCAGAGGCTAGAGGATAAATGGTTTTCTAACGAGACCAACATTCGACTTCTTGGTTTTGAATATCTTGAAGAAAAAGAATCTGCCAGGCAATTTAATGCATATGTTTGACGCGCCGAAATAAATATTTGCACTCGCTACTTTCTCAATCCTGTGAGCGCACTGAGGCCGAAAAATTCAGTGCCGATTCTTCTTCAGATTATAACATTCAATGGTCGTGTTACGTAAGTTTTGAATGATCCTTAAATCATAAGTGTGCTACTTCTGAAATGGAAAACGGCGTGTACCTGACACTTTTCCTGACAACCAACCTTTCCCTAAAATATTATCGGGTTGAATTCAGTTAACCGATTTTTTGAGACCCTATGCCCGCAATCGCTTTCGGATAATGCGTGAATCAGTCGTACATCGGATGTGAAAATAAAACATAATCGATGAGCGAAGCGCTTTCACCAGTAACCATCACAGGTTCCTTCGAGGAAAATGAACATAACTTGCTAAAATAAAACACGTATATTCGCTTGTGTATACGCACAGTTTTCGAAAAAACTATCGCGTGACAAATCGACAATGGCTGCATTCTCCACATGAGTACCAGAGCCCGGTTTCGCAAAAAAAGCCAAAAAAAACCTGATTCAGTCATTATAATTCTCCTCCCCAATGCATATGGATAAACACGAACCCCGACACAGGAAAAATGAACGACTGAATGGTTAAAAGGATAATTAGTCATGACAAAATTACCTCAATTCTCCTCTGCTTTTATTCATCCCCGTTACTGGCTAAGCTGGGCGGGTATTGCGGCTCTCTGGGTCGCGGTGCAGTTACCTTATCCATTTTTGCTTAAAATGGGCCATACGCTTGGCCGGCTGGCCATGCGTCTTTTACCCCGCCGTGTCGATATAGCCCGCCGGAATCTGGTTCTTTGCTTTCCGGAGATGAGTGATGAGGAACGTGAGATATTGCTGGTGCGAAATTTTGAATCGGTCGGGATGGGGGTGATTGAAACCGGTATGGCATGGTTCTGGCCAGACTGGCGAGTACGTAAACATTTCAGTGTTAGCGGCTATGAGCATATGGAAAAGGCCCGGTCGAGGGGGAAGGGCGTGGTACTCATCGGGATGCATTTTCTGACGCTGGAGCTCGGGGCACGTATATTTGGCATGCTGAATCCCGGGATTGGGGTTTATCGTCCAAACAATAATCCTCTGCTTGACTGGCTGCAGACCCGTGGCCGCATGCGCTCTAATAAATCCATGCTGGATCGTTATGACCTGAAAGGGATGATACGGGCGCTAAAGCAGAATGAAATTCTCTGGTACGCACCTGACCATGACTATGGCAGAACCAATAGCGTATTTGTGCCCTTTTTTGCCGTTCCGGATACCGCCACCACTGCCGGGAGTTACATGCTGGTCAAAAGTGCCAGTCCGGCCGTTATTCCGTTTGTACCGCGACGTAAAGCGGATGGCACAGGTTACGAGCTGCTTATTCTCAACGATATCAGTGACGCACTCAGGGGAGAGGGTAAAGAAACGGTCGCGGCACGTATGAACCAGGCAATAGAGCAGGCGGTCATGATGGCGCCGGAGCAATATATGTGGCTACACCGCCGGTTCAAAACACGCCCCGCGGGACAGCCGAATTTGTATGCCAGAAAGGAACAGGCAGCGGATGTGAATACGACGTTGTCTTCCGGCAGGCTGACAGACGATGTCAGTCCGCAGTCCTGACTGCCTGGAGGATGGCCACACGCGGTTTTCAGCTCATATCCTGTTGTCGGCTGTACCACGCGTAAAAATCAACCGCGGGAAGGGGACGGGCATAAAAATACCCCTGAACATAAGGTACACCGTTTGCTGTCAGCCAGTCTGCCTGTTGGGCTGTGCTGACTCCTTCAGCAATGGTTGCGAAGCCCAGTCGTTTGCTCAGACCGATAATCGTATCCAGAACGGGCGTATCCGCACCGGCAAAACTCAGGGTATCGATAAAGCTTTTATCGATTTTCAGGTAATCCACAGGCAGATGCTGAAGAACGTTGAGGGAGCAGTAGCCGGTTCCGAAATCATCTACCGCTACGTGACACCCTTTTTGCCGAAGTTCGTTCAGTTTGTTGGCAGCCGTACGGGTATCTTCAACCAGGGAACGTTCCGTGATCTCCAGTAACAGCGTAATGGACGGGTCGAGCGAAACCCAGAGCCGGAGTACATCTGTCACAAATGTCTTGTCAGCTAAATGTGCCGCAGCAATATTGACACCGAGATGAAAGGGCGCCTTGACGTGCCAGTTTTGTATATCCTCTGCAATCAGATTAAACAGATGTCGGGTGAGGCTGATGATCATGCCATTTTCTTCCGCAGCACTAATGAATACGGCAGGAGAGATGGCTCGTCCGTCTTCGCGTTGCCAGCGCATCAGGGCTTCGGCGCCGGTGCATTTGCCGGATGTCGTTTCGCACACCGGCTGATAATGAACATAAAACTCCCCTTCAGTTATCCCTTTCCTGATTTCTTCCGCCAGAGACATCTTTCTTGATTGCCAGCGTCGTATTAAAAACAATACAGTCAGAGACAATAGAACTGATAGCGGCCCCAGAAACAGCATATTACGCAGGAAATAGTGGCGAAGCGACAACAGTGGGGTCTCAATTTCAAGCTGTGCCTGACTGAAAGCAGAACTGAATTTTACCTTAAAGAAGTTGCCATGTAGGCCTGTTGTTTCTGGCATCATAATAACGGGACCGTCGCTGAATCGTAATTTCAGCACCGAATGATTTTCATCATCCAGAGATTCCATCAGGTCTGTAAGATATCTTGCGTCCACCACGCTGAACGCTGTCATGTGGTTGCCTGCAGGTAACGCGAAGATGATCGCCTCCTGCCCGGGGACCGCACTAGTACCTGCGATAGTCGTTATCCTGATATCCTTCGTATGTGCAAAAATTCGTGTTCCGTAAACCGCTAAGACATTCTTTGTTGTGGAGCCTGTGACAGAAGAACATATGAGAATATCATCCTGTACTATACCGGTACTGCGAATATAGGGCGTTAGAGCACCTGTGGCCGTCATCTTATCAAGGACTGTTTCGCAGGGCTGAGCTGCCATGTCGCGGGTGACGAGAGTAGCATGCCGAGCAATGGCAGTAACATGGTCGACCTGACTCATCAGAATATCCGCTATTATCGATATATCTCGTTTAAGCTGTCTCACTGCCATTCCCCCTGACAGCAGGGTAAACAACAAAGCAGGGAGAAAAATGCTAATAACCAGTGTTTTCTTACTCAGTCTTCTCATCGCTCTCACTTACTCGTTTAGACTTATCAAACACCGTTAAACAGGTTTCAGCAAGATGCTGATTTGAATAAACCCCGTCAGTTTTTCGTCTGTACTTTGACAAGACATCTGCGATGAGTGGCTATTAACCTTCGTCATGTCACAGCTAATAGCGACAGTGACTGTTGCCATAGAGATATATTCAGGTCAAAGGTAAGGATTGATACGTAATGATATTACAGCATGGCATGAATAAACAGGAGCATTAGTCCAGAGCACTACGCCTTATCGCAGGAAGTCTGGTCATCGCCAGCGATTTGGAAACAGCAGGCTACAACTGATGTAAGCGTTAATAGTGCTTTATCGAAACAGGTACTCTGGGACCAGTTGGTTCGTTCGCCATACATGTGTCCTGCATCCACAATGTTTTCATTGTACGTTGCGAGTGCTCATGTCATAACAAGAAAAGCCCCCGTATCTTATTTTGCCGGAACCTGCAAAAGCCTAATGCCGGCGATTATCATTAGTTACAACATACATTATGCCGGTCAAACTTACGCACCTGAAACTCTCTCATGATTCTGTTACCCGGAGCCCCTCTCTACCGCCTTTTTCAGACCTGTGCAAAGCGGAAACACCTGTGAAAAACCTATCCTCTGCAAAGCGCCGCCGCCCCGGCCCGAAGGGCCGGAAAGACCTTGCTGTAATATTATGAATGTTGTAACTACACATTGCCATTGCTGTCGTGAAAAGAAGGCTTAGCAGGGATAGGGATTATCTGGCTTTTACACCTGTACAGTGGGGGCTGTTCAGGGCAGCATGCAGGACCGCCGGTTTCCCCTTGTAAGAACGTCACGCTATTTTATGGCCAGACTTGATGTTCCCATTAATAATACGTTCCGCAAGCCCGGACGGGGCCCCCTCCGGCAGGGGGCTGGATACGCGGTCAATGACACCCGGCGTCGCACAGAGAATGTCTTCAATCATGTCTTCGACCTGATGCTTACTGAGCCATGCTTTATCCAGTGCCGTCGTTGAATCCGGTGGATCAGGTAATAGTTTGTACTGCCCCTGACCGCCATAGCCCGTTTGCACCTCTGCCAGGAAATTCCAATGTTTCCGTGACCGATGACTGGCCAAGCCGATAAAACATCATAGCGTGGTGATAGGTGATAATAACGCTGAGGCTCTGTCGCCATACGGAGATTTTTGGCATGCCCGTCTGTAGCCAGGGCTTTAGTTTATTCGTCCTGAGCTTCGAACAATTCTTCTATCGCCTTTGTGGGATAAAAGAGAGAGTTACTATTTTCTTTCTTGAGCTGTATGAAGCCAAGACCAAGGAAGAATTTTTTGGCGTCGTCAGTAAGTGCTTCAACGAACATTCCATGAATTCCAACAGCCAGGGATGCCTGATACACAACCTTCATGGCGTGCGTCAGAAGCAAATCTCCATATCCCTGACGCTGAATGCTTTTATCGATGGCCAGACGCCCCAATGTGACGCAAGGAACGTTTTTATAGGGCACACGTTTTTGCTGAGTTCTGCTCGGGAAATACTCCTTTTCAAAGCAGCTCCCGGACAAGGTGTAATATCCCACAACACGTGGTTTTTCCTCTCTCGTGACGAGCACATAACCACGTAAAAACTTGCCAATATGTTGACGCTTCAGGTGGTCAGTGAGAAAAGTATTAAGATACTCTTCGCCGCAATCGAAGTTGCTTACATCATACTCAACTTCTTCAGAAAAAATTTCTACTTTTAAACCGTCCACATAATTACTCCAAATTCTGGAGACGCTTAGCAGCTCGTTTTAGGCGGTCGTTCGGTGCCGGTGGGTTACTGAGTGCATCCATGACAAGATTCCATGATTCCTCATTGAGGATCAGGCGACGATGCTGATCAATAACTTCCGCGGCACGTGCAGAGGCAGTGCTAACCATGAACTGTGAAATTGACTGGTTAGTCATTGCTGCAGCTTCCTCGATCATGCTCTTGTCGTCTTCGTTTAATCTAAGATCGATACGCTGTTTCTTCAGTCCTGACATAGTCTATCTCCTCGACCACCCGTGATGCAGGAAGGGCGGTCAACTCCTCGTTATATGTGAGCCAGAGGCTTACAATATTTGTCTATGTTTTTTGCCTGTAAGCGGCCTTGCATTCAATAATGTACGGAATTTATCCGTACACACATGATAGGGATCAGGTAGGGGTCAGTTTGGATATCGAAAATTATTGTACGTTAAGGTTGTTTTTTGTACTTCCAAGCTGTGGTAAGGGCGATCGATCACGTTGATAGGCGGCTTTGAGCGAAAAGCAGAAATTACCGTATTCACATAAATGTTCTATTACCTTTAGCATCAAGTTTTATACTAAGGACAATCATTTTAGATAAGTCTGCTTTGACTTTATGAGGAAAATCTTTACGCCCTATCTCTGAAAAACCCCATTTATAATACGCATTCCTCGCTGCTGTTGCAGATTCCATCACATCAAGCCACATATGCGTTAGTTTGAGTTCAATCGCATGTTCTTGTGCTGTATTCAGTAATTGCATTCCAATTCCCATTTTTTGACTTCCAGGAAGTAGATAAATTCTCGGAATTTCTGCACCGCTAGTATCATGCGTAATTGGGTTCTTCGAATTGACTATCATTGTTAGAAAACCAACTATTTCACCTGCGATTTCGGCAACCCACCCCCTTGTGTCAGGTCGCTGTAATAGTGCTAAAAATGCTGATTTACTGAACGTATTAAGTTGACGAGCTAGAGCAACGCAGTCATTCCAGAGGTAATGGTATGTCGCTGCATAAGCTGCTGGTCCAACTACACCTAACGTCTCAGCATCGCACCCAGATGCTTTCCTAATTGTCACTAATTTACTCATTCTATACTTCTCAACTTCAATTTGTTTTCCGGGTAACCTACAACATGCGATTACCATTTATTGTATTAAAATATAGTACTAAATAAGTTTCGATATACAAACAGCACCAAACTAACTAAATCTGTATGTTATATCGAGTGCTGCAAAACTCGCTTTAAACAGGCCTGATTTTTCCAGATGCAGTGACCTACTCGAGATTGATAAGTAAACTAGAAAATTATAAAAGTCCGCTCTTGGCACAGTGACCTGCTCCACGGTGACGTGTTCATACTCAAATCTCCTGCAATTTGGGAGATTTGAGTATGGTTGTCCCTTATGAGCGAGGAACGGACTAGACTGTATGATTACTTATCCAATTCGGTAATCGCCAGCTTAGCAACATTTGCTGCAATTGATGTTGCATCATTACTCTCAAGGGACCATGTTGTAGAAAGCCCACACCATGCAATTATCCATTTGAGAAGGCGATCTCTGTCTAGTTCTGCCGTCTCAGAAACAATATTTAGCCGCTCTTTAAATATCTCCGGTATAGTCGCGACACGAGGCTCGGGATTACCCAGATCCGGATTAGTAAAAATATTGGCAAAGTCGAATCCTCGTTCACCTATTAGTCCTTTTGGGTCAATGGCCAACCAGCCAGATTTTTCAAAATCAAGCACGTTACCGTGATGTAAGTCACCATGTAATGCAACCACGTCTCGTGGAGAAGAAAGCAATTCTTCCGAAATTTCTGCGCAACGTGTCAGGATACCGCCATATTTCATGGCGGCTGGCTTGAGAGGATAAAACCACTCATGTAGAGGCGTAAGCTGGGGTAATGGTCTTTTGGGGAATGTATGAAGCCGGTTCGCAGTAATACACAAAATACGACATGCTTCCTCGTCCTGATCTTCACGGGACATAGCTGATAAAGACGTGGAACCTGTGGCTCTTGAGAGAAGAATAGCTTCATTATCATGGGCAAAAACCTGTGCCGCACCATTCCCTTCCCACCATGCCATTAGTGCATTTCCGGCTTGTTCATCAGTATCATCCGTAACTTTTAACATAGCCTTAACACCATGTGCTGCTGTTTTGACCGGATATAACTGGGATGTATGAGTTATAAATGGAGTACCATCAGGAATGAGGTTCCATCGATTTAGCCAGGGTTTTAACTTGAACGTATCCATAAAGCCTTCTTTAACATCCTTACAATCGAAGTGGGAAACAGGCATGCATGCAGGCATTTTAACCCATAGATGAAGCGCTTTCCTGCATGCTGTTTTCTAGTAAGGCAACTTCGCACGGAGCGGACGAACTGACTGAGCAAAAGGTCCGCTATGAGCGAGGAACGGACGCCCTATTTCACAAAAATTAGTATTGTTCTACAAGTAACTCTCACAATGAGGTTTTATGAAAATCAGAAGGTTCAGTAATGGGGATGAAATATCGTTATTCAGAGTTTTTTTCTCATCAGTACATACGATCGCATCACACTACTACACACGTGAACAAATTGATGCTTGGGCCCCAGCAGATATCGACCTGGAGCGATGGGCCAATCACATTAAGGAATTACAACCTTTTGTTGTAGAGCTGGATGGTGAAATAGCTGGATATGCAGATGTTCAACCAAATGGATACATTGATCATTTCTTTGTATCAGGAACCTATTCAAGACAGGGGGTAGGGACACTACTGATGAATTGCATTCATGAGGAAGCCAGACAGCGTGGAATTAGTGAACTTACTTCAAATGTAAGTAAGGCTGCGGAAGTGTTCTTTCTACGACACGGCTTTCATATAGTGGAGCGAGGCTTTCCTATTTGCCGTGGAGTGACATTACAAAATACTTTGATGAGGAAATGTTTGGCGAAATAATAGTCAGTCTGCAGAAAGGGGTCAGTTTGGATATAGATAATTATTGTACGGTAAGCCTGTTTTTTGAACAGGCTTACCTATAGCAATAGGGTGTACTCCCGCGCTATACGGTGTATTCAGGGGATTTGACCTTATCGGATAACCTAAATGCGATACCGAGAGCGCGACAACTTAAAAAGCGATAGCCGTTGACGAAAAATCAATCTGTTACGTATCTCAATTGGTTAAATAATGCGCTTAACGTACAAGAATTTCCGATCTCCAAACTGACCCCTGTTTGTCGTGTCGTGACAGCAAAATCAAGGATGTCACCCACTAACGCTGTAAGGACTAATGAGCTATGAACAGAACAGCACATGAAGTACAGACCCGCTGGCTTGAGAGCCGGCAGCCTGAAGATCGTACCGGTAAAGAAGCTGAAAAATTTTCGGATGAGTGTTGGAAGAACGGTCTGCGGCTGGATAAAAGCCTGTCTGTGCACTATCAACTTCTGATGGAAACCATCCGCTGGACGCTGATCCCACCGCAAAAGTGACGTTCTGGGGGTCCGCTTGGAAAACGGAAAATATCCTACGTTAAGCCCGCTTCTTAATCAGGCATGACAGGCTGCTTTGAGCGAGGTGCAGACGTTGAAGGTCATAAAATGGATACATAAGGCGTGACGATTCAGGCCAGATCAATCAATAATCTCAAAGGATGGTGTTATACAATAAGCAATTGAATGGAATGAAGCCATTTTTCTTCCAGCGATAAGGAATTCTTAATACCTATGGTCCAGAGTAATTCACCGCTGACTCTAAATCTTACTGAGTTAGCAAAAGCAATTGTGCGTAAAGAATACCGCGCTTCTGATGTCCTTGAGCACGCTATTCAGCGAATTGAGACTTACGATTCAACCCTCCACGCATTTTGCACTACTGATTTTGATTCCGCCAGAAAGCAGGCTGAATCAGTAGATCGGCTAATTAGTGCTGGAAAATTTGCAGGCCCCCTGGCTGGTGTTCCCGTCGCCGTAAAAGATTTGATTTGCACGGAGGGGTTGCGGACTACTTTTGGTTCGCAATTGTATGCCGACTTTGTGCCAGAAGAAGACGACATAGTTGTAAAACGCCTTAAAGCAGCGGGTGCTGTCATTCTCGGTAAAACAAATACCTCGGAGTTTGGGTACGGGGCAGTTGGCCACAATAATTTATTCCCGACGACAAGAAATCCCTGGAATACCGATCTAACGCCTGGCGGATCCAGTGCAGGTTCTGCCGTTGCTGTTTCGGCGCGAATGGTACCTCTTGCATTAGGGAGCGATGGCGGTGGCTCCATACGTATCCCCGCATCACTCACTGGTGTCTTTGGCATGAAGCCTTCCTGGGGCCGGGTGCCTCTCTATCCAAGTTGTCGGGATGAAAGATATCCGGGGCAATCCGGATGGGAATCTTTAGAGCACATTGGCCCTATAACCCGGAATGCGTCAGATGCGGCTCTTGCTCTTTCGACGTTGAGTGGGCCGTCACAGTATGATCGTCATTCAATCCCGTCTGAATCAAATGATTGGGGATTAAAAGGATTAGATGACCTAAAAGATTGCCGAATTGCTTATACAACCGATCTTGGTTTTGCGGTTGTAGAGCCGGATATTATTGCAGCAGTTGAGGAGGCCGCCTACCGACTGAGTAGTGTATTTGGCTGCGTGAAGAGGGCATTTCCGCTAATAGGAAATAACGAAACGTTATTAGATACTATTGTTGCAATGGAAACGGATCGTCGCGGGTTGAAAACGATGGCTGCGGCTAAGGGCGTCGAATTTGATGGCTGGCTTGGTAGTATTCTCGAACGCTCCTGGACGGGAGACCAGTTTAGTGACGCTCTTTTTGAAAGAAAACGTGTCGTTAATGCTATGGCAAAATTTATGAGTGATTATGATTTCCTGATCACACCAACAACGGCTACAGCGGCATTTCCCATAAATTCATTTGGCCCATCGCACATTGCTGGACAAATATTACCACCTTCGGCATGGGTTCCGTTTTCAGCACTAGCCAACTTCACAGGCTTACCTGCTGCTTCTGTTCCCATTGGTTTTACGGAAGATGGACGTCCAATTGGTTTACAGATTATGGGGCGTCATTTGGATGATATGGGCGTGCTTGCCCTGGCTGCGATTGTGGAATCGTTGTTTCCAAATGAACAATGGCCTGGCCCTGCCTTATAGTCAAAAGCTATCGACGTAATTTGACCTCACCTCCATTTGGTGTGGTCAGTACAGATAAGCACAAAGTGACTGATATCCGATTCTGACGCGGAACATCCTGTCTGACGGTCTTAAAAGACCGTCATGAGCGAGGAGCGGACGTTTGTTCAGGTGTGTGAACATGTTCTGTAACCAGAAAGCTTGATAAATAAAATCGCCTTAATTAATATCCATCCAGATGGTTAATAATGAGGTTGGTATGGGACGAAAAAAAGAGATCAGTACTGACAGTATTTTGGATGCGGCTGAGCAGGTAATTGGGCAGATGGGTGTAGCAAAGCTGACGATTGATGCGGTCGCTGCACAGGCAAGAATCAGCAAAGCCAGTGTTTTGTATGTTCACAAAACTAAGCAGGGATTGCTTGAAGCTTTAGTCAGTCGCGCTATGGAGCGTGACGATTTATTGCATCACGAAATGGAGCTTACGTTGGGTACTCAACACAGTGTTGCTTTGAAAGGCCGCATTGAAGTAGCTAAAACGCCGCCGCCCGAAGAGTTTCGGCCCATTGCACTCAGCCTGAGTTCTGCCCTCATTCTTCATGAAGATCTCCGTAAAACCATGCAGCAACATCAGTCTGAAGTGATTGAACGGATTAAAACCACATCTTTAAACCCTCGTGGTGCAATGCTGGCATATCTAGCCCTAGAAGGGTTTAAATTCCTCGACCATCTCGATTTTCACAAATGGACGAATGACGAACGTGCGCAAATACTTGCTGAACTTAATTGGCTGGCAGACCAGGACGTACCCGCAATGAAGATGAAAGGAGCTTCTGATGTCTAAAAGCCAGAATGAACTTCAGGAATTAATGCGTCATCGTCGCGTTTTCATAACCGGTGGTAGCGGCTTTGTCGGGCGAAACCTCATTCGTTATTACCGTAGTACTGGAGCTGAGGTGCGGGTTCTGACCCGAAGTGACGCCGCGGACCAGAGAGTAGCAGAAGTCGGGGGGAAACCTGTCCGTGAAGATATGTTTGCTGCAGACCTGTATCTTTCTATGTTGGGTTGCGATCTGCTGATACATGCTGCTGCTGATACAGCGCATGCTTATCATTCTGTGGAACAGTGGAATGTCAATGTGAATGGTACTCATCAGGTGTTTGCTGCCGCGCAAAGAGCTGGATTGAAAAAGGCAGTCTATATCAGTACCGAGTCAGTATTGCTCACCGGTGATCCTCTTATCATGGCTGATGAGACATTACCTGTACCTGACAGGTCTGTTGGTGCATATTCGCGTTCGAAAGCTGCTGCTGAACATGGTGCACTCACCTATAAAAACGAGGTTATGAGCGTAATTGTTGTACGGCCAAGATTTGTCTGGGGTTACGGTGACACCACTGCCTTACCGCAGCTTACTGAGGCAGTTAATAAGGGCAAATTTGCATGGATTAGCAATGGAAACTATTTAACCTCAACAACGCATATTGAAAATCTATGCCAGGGAATAAGTCGTGCCGCAGAGTATGGTCGAAATGGTGAGATCTATTTTATTACTGACGGTACACCTCATGTTTTCAGGGAGTTTGTCAGCGCCTTACTGGCAACTCAAGGACTTAGTGCTCCGTCGAAAAGCGTCCCCCGCAGACTTATCCGTCTGTTTGCGCAGTTAGGTGACGGATTGAATCGATTAACAGCTGGACGAATACAAAGCCCATTGAATATGCAGGTCTTCGCCACATCGGCAGTGGAAGTGTCATTGGATATCACCAAAGCCAAAAATGAACTTGGCTATAAACCTCTGGTGTCCTTAAATCGAGGTCTGGAATTGATGAGAAAATGAATTTTTATCATAAACCCTATGGTATCCAGCAATGCAACTGTTTACCGCAAGCTCTGTTCAGCCGGAGAGGTTAGCTGGGAAGGGATCATCGGTTCAGGGGGGTATGTCCGCTTATGGCACACAGCGGACTTTATCAGGACGCCGGTGACTAAAAGTGGTTGTAGGGCCTAACTATTAGACCATGACCACAAGTGACAACGTGATTCAAACTTTTCAGGAAGATTCATTATCTCTATAAAGCGCTTGTATCCGGCAAACCTGTGAAGCGCTGTAGCCCGTTGCATCTGCCGTTTCACGGATGCTCAGTTTCTTGATCTGCCGGTAGTACAGGACTTTCTGATGCCGTTCCTGATCGGCCTGTTTTCCCCGGTATTTACCCAGCGAATGGGCCCGTTCAATTCCCTGCTTCTGGCGCTGGCGGCGGCTCAGCCAGTCCTTATGAGACATCGCGGCCATCAGATCGATAAGCATGTTATTGATGGCGGTTATCACGGCGCGGGTGATCGGGTCAGCCTGCGAAGGGTCTTTATCTGACAGCGCCTGCCATGAGGTGGGCACATCCAGACTGACAATCCGCAGCTCGTGCTGCTCGATCTGCTTTTTCAGCGTCATCCAGTCGCTGTTGCTCAGACGGGTCAGGCGGTCTATCTGCTCGACCAGCAAAATATCATTGTGGTGACTGTCCATCAGTAAGCGCCCCAGCTCAGGGCGATCAAGTTTTGTCCCGCTGATATTTTCCCTGTAATAACTGGCTATTTTATGCCCCCGCTCCTGAACGAACTGCTCCAGCATCTCTTTTGCCCGATCGGCGAACTGATCTTCTGTCGATGCGCGTAAATAAGCTCTGATGAACATTTTTTCACCACATTATCGCATTTAGGTTATTGCATTTAATCTATCGCATATAGGTTATGTCATTCATCGTGTGTCGTCACGTTTTGGTTATGGCGTCAGGGTGTACCCTTATGCGATAAGCATTTTTGTTAAAAATACCGCACCGAATAATTTATGAGGGAAACTTTATGGCAAGGAGGCAGATTCTTTCTCTGTCGGAAAGAGAATCATTACTGGCATTACCGGACGATGAGTTAACGCTGACACGAATGGCGTATTTTAGTGAGCATGATCTGGCGCTTATCAATGCTCACCGTAAACCCGCCAGCCGTTTTGGTTTTGCCGTCCTTCTTTGCTATCTGAAAAATGTCGGCTTTGCACCGGACAAAAAAATCCCACCCTCTGATGCGCTGTTGAAGCATATCGCCAGCAGGCTAAAACTTCCCGGGGATCTCTGGCCTGCTTACCTTTCCGGCAGGGAAACCACGCGACGCGAACATTTAACCGAGCTGTACCGCTATCTTGGCGTAAAAGCGTTCACCGGCAAAATACAGCAGGACTGTATTACACACTTGCTGCCGATGGCGACGCGCACCGATAAAGGTATTCTCCTGGCCGAAGAACTGCTGGTCTGGCTCCGGAAGAACAACGTGATAATCCCCGCGATTGATGTCGTGGAGCGTACCTGTGCGGAGGCCATGGCTGGCGGCGATAAAATCGTATTTCAGACCCTGAATGCCCCGTTAACTCCGGATCACAGGGATGCCCTGGATCGTTTACTTGAGTCCTCAGATAATCAGTCCTCCAGGCTGACATGGCTTCTGCAACCGCCGGGTAAAATCAATGGTAAGAACGTGCTACAACACCTTGATCGGCTCAGTAGCATTGAATCGCTGGCATTACCAGAAGGTATAGATCGTACCATTCACCAGAACCGGTTGCTGAAGCTGGCGCGGGAAGGCCGAAAGATGAGTAGCCGGGATTTGACCCGATTTTCAGCAGCCCGGCGTCATGCGATCCTGGTGTGCGTGCTGGAAGAAGCCAGAGCAACACTGACAGATGAAGTGATTGAGCTGCATGAACGCATGCTGAACAGCCTGTTCAGCAAAGCCAAAAGAACCCAGGCTGAGCGTCTTCAACAGACCGGAAAGCTGATCCAGTCAAAACTGAGGCAGTACATCGATGTCGGCCAGGCACTGTCTGATGCCCGTGATTCCGGTGGCGATCCATGGCTCGCAATAGAAAACATACTGCCATGGCCTCAATTTGTCGCCAGTCTGGAGGAAACTCGCCATCTCGCCAGGAAAAATAATTTTGATCCGCTACATATTATTACTGAGAAATACAGCACATTACGGAAATATGCCCCGCGCATGTTGTCCTCTTTACAGTTAGTCGCCACCCCGGCAGCGCAACCTCTGGCTGATGCACTGGTTGTGATCAAGGATATGTACCGAAAGCAGTCACGTAAAGTTCCGGCGACAGCGCCGCTTGAGTTTGTCCCTGAAAGCTGGCGCAAAGTGGTGATTACACCTGCGGGTATTGACCGGCAGTACTATGAATTTTGTGCGCTCAGCGAGCTTAAGGGGGCATTGTGCTCCGGGGACATCTGGGTTAAAGGCTCACGCCGCTACAAAAACTTTGATGATTACCTCATTCCCGAAAAGGACTTTGACAAACTCACAGCGGCGCTGCCCCTGCCCGTATCTGCTGATTATCATGAGTACATTACCAGCCGTATGACCCTGCTTCAGTCCAGACTTGAAGAGGTCAATGCCATGGCTGCCCTTGGTGAACTGCCCGATGTGGAAATATCTGACAGGGGAGTAAAAGTCTCTCCGCTGGATAACTGCGTACCGGTGCAGGTTTCACCGCTGGCAGAGCTGGTTTACAGCATGCTACCGCGCCCTAAAATCACGGAAATTCTCGATGAGGTAAACAGCTGGACGACGTTTACCCGACATTTTTCGCATATAAAAAATGACATTACCCGTCCCGATACCCGCCTGCTCCTCACCACCATCCTGGCGGATGGCATCAATCTTGGTCTGACCAAAATGGCGGAAGCCTGCCCCGGAAGCACCAAATCATCACTGGAAGATATCCAGGCATGGTACATCCGCGACGAAACCTATTCAGCCGCCCTCGCAGAGCTGGTAAACGCGCAGGGGAAAAGACCACTGGCGGCATTCTGGGGAGACGGGACAACGTCATCATCAGATGGACAGAATTTCAGAACAGGCAGCTCAGGCCGCTACGCAGGGCAGGTTAACCCGAAATATGGGCAGGAGCCTGGACGTCAGTTTTATACTCATATTTCGGATCAATACAGCCCGTTTTACACCTGCATTATCAGCCGGGTCAGGGATTCAACCCATGTGCTCGATGGCTTGCTGTACCACGAAAGCGACCTGGAAATCAGGGAGCATTACACCGATACCGCGGGTTTCACCGATCATGTCTTTGCCCTGATGCATCTGCTGGGATTTGCGTTCTGTCCGCGGATCAGGGATCTCCACGACAAAAAGCTGTTTATCAAAGGGAAAGCAGACCAATACCCGGCGCTTCAGTCACTGATATCAACGACCAGCCTGAATCTGAAAGAGATCGAAATTCACTGGCGTGAAGTTCTTCGTCTGGCCACTTCAATAAAGCAGGGAACCGTGACGGCATCCCTGATGTTGAAAAAGCTTGCCAGCTACCCCAAACAAAACGGACTTGCCAAAGCACTGAGGGAAATTGGCCGCATTGAGCGAACGCTGTTTATGCTCGACTGGTTCCGCGATCCGACACTTCGTCGGCGGGTACAGGCGGGACTGAATAAAGGAGAAGCCCGTAACGCGCTGGCGCGTGCGGTATTCCTACACCGGCTGGGTGAAATCAGGGACAGAAAACCGGAAAATCAGAGCTATCGCGCCAGTGGACTGACGCTGCTGACGGCTGCCATATCCCTGTGGAATACCGTCTATATGGAAAGAGCGGTCGATGCCCTGAAGCGCAAAGGGGTGAAGATCAACGAGCAACTGCTGTCGCATTTGTCGCCGTTGGGCTGGGAGCACATCAATCTGACAGGCGATTATATCTGGAAAAGCAACCGGATACCGGCTTCCGGTAAGTTTCGTCGGCTGAGGCCAGCTAAAGTAGAGAGGTCAAAAAATAGCCTTAACGTACAATAATTTTCGATATCCAAACTGACCCCAGGTAGACGTTTTTCAACCACAAGTTACAAACAAAGCCAGGAGCAGCACGAATTGTTGTTGTGCAGGATCGGTAACAAAGTTGTCAAGGTATCTCTTGCGTTTAAACACAAGTAACTGCAAGGATTCAATGTTGTCCAGCGCTGCTATCAGTACAGGAAAAGGCAAATTGCTGCACTGACCAGAAGGCTTAGCAGGAAAGGGGCCTTAATGATGCTTTTGCACCTGAATAATTTACAGTCTGTTAACGTTGAGTCCCGGTCAGCATTGCAGAACAGGCAGCATTCCGCCAGGCAGGAACATCGCACTATTTGCTGGTCAGAAGCCTGCATTGCCAGATAATCTCATCAAAAATACTTTCCGTAAGCCCGGACGGGAATCCTTCAGACTGCGCCATCTGCGTCTGAGCTACCCGCCTCCCGTCGTATTCAGGGAGTAATAAACAGAGGCATTCATTTTCTATTTCATCACCTTCGCTCCGGGCCGGGCCGCTGGTAACGTTTATTAGCGTACCGGATTCATATCGTCAGCAGCACTGTTCTAAAACATCCTTTAGCACAGGAACGCCGGTGTGCGAATGCTGCCTATAAGCCAGTGATCACCCACTTTATTTATCGTTATATAACGCCCGGAACGTTCGCTTCCATCGAAGAAAAAACGTTTATACACCTCATCAGGGGTGGTATCACTGCTGCTCACCGTTTCTTTAAACTCTGTGAGTTTCCATGCGGCAGGGGCGGCGTTTATTGGTGCAATCCTGACTTTAGCTTCCCGGCGAAGAATATGGACACTTCCCTTGTAGGTAATTGTACCGTCATTAACGAACACGCCTGTGCCATCCCCGTTAAGAAGAAACATAAAGGTTGCTTTCATTAGATATTGACCATCTCCCCCTGACTGTTCCAGGTAAGTATTACATTTCAACTCGGGTGAGCGGTGGTTATCAGGGAGAAGCAAGATCCCTGCCGCTAGCAGCAGCATGGCTACACTTATAAGCCACCCTCGTTGAATGGCGAGAGGCATTAGGTTCATTCGTCCCTCCAGCTGCTATCCATACGGTTAGTACAGTTGTAAAAGTCATTTACATTTCCACGACAGGTGGAGACGTATAAATTTCCGGATTGCTCTGCAAGCACCTTTGAATCAAGGAAAAAAAATAAGGTACCCGGAGAACTGCACGAAAAATGTGTTTGGGTAATAAAGCGCTGTATATTACTAATAAGTGTATCCGATAGTGAATCATCGTATTCAGTTAATGCATATACCCTACATTTATCGATAGCTCCCGTAAATTTTGGAGAAAGATTAAGGTTATCAGACTGTTGTGGGTAAAGTTTGAAAAACATGCTCGCGAAAACCAGCAGCATTGAACACATAAAAAAAATCTTATGATTAGTATTTAAAATTACGTTTTTTTTAAAAAGAGCGGGAACTTGCTCATGCAGAGTTTGAATTGCGATATCATTATTAAGAATGAATCCAATACGAGGCACCGTGGTTATTGTATCGTCAGAAAAACCATAATTGTGAAATATTTTTCTAAGTTGTGAAATAAACTGATTCAGACTGTTATTTGAACCCTCTTTTCCCCAGCGGTCCCATACATGCTGAAAAACTTCTTCACGCGTGATCACTTTTCCATGATTTTCAATCAGGCATTGCAGCAAACGGTTTAAAGTAGGTGTCAAAATAATTTTATCATCTGCTTTTTCTTTCAACCAGATAGCGCCATCATCCGGAGAAAAAACAACTTCTTTATTCAGGATGTGGTACATAAAGCAAGCCTCTTCTGGGATAATTTAATGTATTAAATGATTATCATTCAATCAATTAATTAAGTCATTGGAGAAAGTAAAGCATGCCATCTTGACACAATCTGAAACCAACACTTTAAATTGAATAATAATATAATATGCTAATGTTTTACATTAACTATTGTCAATGCTTGCCGTCTTCTCCGCGCATGATGAGTTATTATTTTGCAATATAAACATGAATGTACTTAACCCAGCAAGCTTAATAGCACTTTACGTCAAAAAAGAGAGTGCCAGATTTATTACATAGAACGAGCAGGGCAAAGCTGAAACAATAAACGGCGGATGAGGCGTGAAAATCGCCAGGATAGAATTTACAGCGTCACATATTTTATACAACGCAGTTATTTATAATTTACAAGATAAAACATTAACCAATACAATGTTATAAAATAGTTCTCACCTCGTTAATGTTCGCAACAAGAACAACCTAATGCTTGTTTAAGCAATGTTTAATTTCCGATGGTAATATATACGCTATAAAACCGCACATAATTATATAATTACCACTAAACCATTTCACTCGAAATTGAAATGCAATAATCCCAAAACTGAATAAGGCCGCAGGCGGCCTTTTCAGCAAATTTATCTTAATATCCTAACGAGTAGAATGAGGGCCTGGGTATACGTTAATACGTCAACGTAATTATCACGTCATCAGCAAACTCTCCCGTCCCGGTCATGGTTTGAGCTGGAAGCTCGCCGTAGACGGTGACATTTTTCGTGCCTCCGGCATTATTGGATGTAGTTAACGTATCACCACTACTTTGATCGCCCCAGCGTTGTGTTGCACCTGCATCTTGCCAGATCCCATATCGCAGGCATTGACCTTCCATATTACACAGCTGTCGCTGATTTCCATTGGCATGATTCCCTTTGCCCATAGCAAGTGAATAGGACATACCGGCCGGACAGTTTATGCTTAGAGTAGCCGTTGAACGCGTTGGGTTTAACGTCGCGGCACTTGTGATGACGCCGAAGTTCATCGGTGTGACGTATTCTATATTGCAACTTGCTCCGATAACGGCCTCTGCGTGGCTCCCCCCCTGAATTTGTTCTCCTTCCGCCGAGCCATCTGCGCAACTTTTTAAAGACTCCTGACGGGAGGAACTGTTCCAGGAAATGCGCAGATTCATATTATAGTTGTAATAGTGTGTCGCCGGGAGGTGACTCTGTCCCGCGGGGAGTGTGGCAACGAGTGGAAAGCGGCCATTCACGTTAGTATTACTTTCGGCGAGCAGTGTTTGCTGGATAAGGCTACCACTGGTAGCGGTCCCCAGCTCCTGTGAACGGGCAATTCCATTAAAGATCCGAAAAAATAAAGGGTATTGTCTGCCCTCTGTATCCCCAAGAGACAGCATCTTAAAAGGAGGGGTGTCAACACTACTCAGGCAGACGTTTATATACTCTTTTGCTCCATAGTCGGCCTGGCAGCTGAATTTTACCTCTGTATTTGTAGAGGCCGCCTCACCGGCCGCCACCTCGCCAAAATTCATGGTTGCACCTGAAGTTATCCAGCATCCCGCCGCGGTTGCCTTTAAAGAAAGCAACAGCAGAAATAATAACGATATTCTCAATAACACACTTGTTCTCCAATATTCTGTATCGCGGAGGTTGTACGTGGCGCAGAAAGGGCGACCCGGCATGCTGTCTCACCAGTCTTCACGACCAGCTGACCAGGCTGTGGCGGGTCTTCAAGCCAGATGAATCCATCATGTCCAACGATAGTGGCACCATGAGGGGTCGAAACCACGCTACCCAGCGGCAACGGACGATGCCCGGCATCCACCAGTCTGGCCTGTACAGTCACCGCCTGATGTATATTAAAATGGGCTTTTACTACGCTGCCATTCCCCGGTCTGGCGTACATATCGGTAACAGGGGCAACGATGTCTGCAGGCAGATCCAGCGGATTGATGGTGACCTTACTGTTGTGATAACGCGGCAGATCCGTCAGCAGAAGATAACCTTTGTCATCGGTCTCACCTGCCGGGCGATTTTCCAGCTTCACCGGTACATGGCCGATGCCGTTCGTCGATATCAGTGCCAGGCCCGTTCCCTGCTGGCTGTAACGCAGTGCATGTACAGTATTATCGAGTAACGTCAGGCTGCCTTCGCCGGAGGCATACTGGTTTCGCTGGTTATCGCCATGTTCCAGCCCAACGTGCCACTCTCCAGAACGCCCCAGATAGCCTACATCGGCATACTTTTCGCTGCGTTCGCCTTTCCCAAACTGCCATGACCAGCCACCAGTCTGGCCATCCGGTTGGTGACGATAGTCAAGTCGGGGCGTCTTGCGGTTGGCTTGTACAGAAAACGAATCTCTGCGGCCTAACGGTACCGTAAGCATGAGCTGAACAGAGTTTGATGACTCCTCGAATGAACGTGTAAAGTTCAGGGTTGCTGAGAGATTGTGCGGCAATGAAGCGGACCAGGACGCATTCAAATAGCGATGTTTGCTGCCCTGAATAGTTTGTTGTACCCAGCCTGCCCCCAGCGTACCGAAACCGTTAAATGAATGACTTGCCCATAACGTATTGCTGCGCTTAACGGGTAAAGCCCCGCTCATTCTGGCATTGTCGGCAAAGGTATCATCGGTGCTAACAGTGCTGGCGGAAAGGCCGGTCCCGTTACCATTCCACTGCCAGCCGAGTCCCCATTTAGTCCCCTGGCCGTAGGGGCTGTCACTTACCGCTACGTGCTGGCTGATAATTCCTATCCCTGGCGAGATTAACCAGTCAGTTCCCGTGCCTACGTTGTGCAGATTACGTTGTTGTTCGGTATGCACAGCCAGTGTCAGTTGGTTGCTCATGCCATACCGCCATCCGGCATCAAGCATTGGCGAAGCGGAATAATCATCCGAACGCAGCGTATAATTTTTCCGCATCCAGCCGAGATCCAGCGAACCGCTGCTGAGTCCCTCAGCCAGCATCCCGGGCGCACCATACAAATCGAGTTGAACAGTACGACGTTGACCATTGATGTCGGTGATGACCACCTGGGCTTGCCCGCTTCCAGTAAAGGAGGGCAGGGTGTCCAGCAGATAATCTCCGGGTGTAACATGCTGGCTGGTCTGCTTGAGGCCATCGACGTAAAGATCAATTGTTGAGGGAAGAACTGCGCTGTCACTGTATCGGCTCCGCGGTTCGGTGTTAAGTTGCGGATTAAGTTCAAAATTGCGTGCCCAGTGCAGCCCACCAAAACGTACCTGCCGGCTCCAGCTGGTGCCTGTAGTAATACTGTCCCCCAGCGCGAGCGTGGTTAATGACTTTGTGTCATCCCACTGCCAGTTCGTATCGAGACGGGTGTTAGCCCCACCTCCAGCGCGGTTTTCATCTCCTGCATGGCTTGCAAAACTGCTACTGATTACCCCCGGGAGCCCCCCAGAAGTACTTAGCGTAGTCAGGGCGTTAACACTACGTTGTCCCTGAGAGTCATTGGCATAAAGCGAGTAACCAAGTGTAAAAGCGCGTATTGGCTGCGCTTCAGGATAGGGATAAAGCAGCGTTGGCGTATCAAGAAGCAGATGTTGCCGGCTGTCGAGTGCCTTCGCATCGGCGGTGATGCTGACGTGCTGAGAAAGTACATCAAGACTTACTTTCAGACCGGGTTGTGCCGTCAGCTCAATCCATTCGCTTTGGCCATCCGGAGCGTGAAGTCCCAGTTTCTTTATATCGGCACGACTAACCCAGAGAGAATCCCCAACCACCCGACAGGCCCATAACTCCCCTCGCGGGGAGTGATTTACGGTAATTGCCAGCCATTGCTGGTCAACGGCTGAAGGCTCAGCGTGGGCTGGTAGAATCAGCGGTAGCCACAGCAGACGCACGAGTGGCGATCGGATGCAACGGAATATGGCTGGCATGATGGTCATCATTGAGGTATACGCGCAGAGCGCTGAGCTTATCTTGAGAGGTTTGCTTGATTGTAAGAAGGGTGGTTTGTCCCGGAAGCACATACCCAGCAAGTCCATGGATAGAGCCAACAACGCGATCCTCAGCTGTCAAAGCCTGAAGATTACTGAGGCGTAAGTGACGTGCTCCTGAGTTATAGCAACGAATCGTCGCTATATTCTTCGTCTGCTCACAACTGATATCATCCTGTTCTGCAGGTTTATGTTCGCGTCCGGTAATAAAGACGGGAATCGAGTAACGCAGCAGGAAATGCACAGCGTTAGGATTGGATGAGCCAGAAGCCCTGTTTGGCAACTCATCGATCACCAGACGATAGCTTTGCTCCTTCACACTCGACCCGGGTTGCAGGACGATGATCCTCACCAGTTGCCGCTCGCCCGGTGAAAGAGAAGTCATAGCAGGGCTGCTGATCAACTTATCAGTTGGCCTTAAGACATCTTTATTGTCTTCCTGCGACCATTCATAGACTCGTATCTGCGCATGAATCGATGTCGCCCCGGTGTTTGTGACGTATAACGCCGTTGCTTTCTGTTGACTCTGCAGCTCAAGCGTCACAGGGGCAACCTGAAGCGTAGCGGCGGATGTATAGCGGGATAGCGGGATTAATATCACTAACCAGAAAAAGAGCAGGGAAAGAAAACGAAACATGCTTAGTACACCAGGTTCAATGTGACATCATCAGCGTATGTGCCAGCCTGGGCAGTGGTGAGCGCGCCCGCATCAATGACCCCATACAAAGTCTCTGTTTGTCTGGAACCTGTCCCGGTATCGGTTAGCCCCTGGATACTGGTGATTTGCGCCTTTTTACCTTCGTCAGCGTAGAGTTTCCACGCAATAGTTTTTGCACCTGCCTCATTATTTTCGGGTTTTAGCCAGAAGGTTCCATTTTCGCTGGCGTCGCTGCTAGCGGCAAACAGTGTAAAAGGAGTACCGTTGGTGCAAATGATATCGACCTGCGTACTGGCTTTAATTTCCCCTGCCTCATCCGAGCTATGTCGAGAGAAATTCAGGTCATTTGCATTAAGCGTACAAGATTTTACGACTTCAAGAGAAACGTGCATTGACGCAGTTTCCGTGTTGTCTGCAGAGTTAGCGACTACAGGAAGCAGATAAATGGAACCGCATACAATAGCGGAAATAATTCTCATGATGTTTTTCCTTAGATTAACAACAGTACAATGACAACTAGATGTCGGTTGTTTAAGCCGACGACGAATGCGATACAATTCCATCTGATTTGACAGTTAAATACTCACTGCGCGCTGATATGAAAGCAGACAGTTTCAGAAATATACCGGGACATGCATATCAAGAAAAACGATCCCTAAATATTCCTGGTAAACCATAAGATACGGCTGATACTCTGCCTACCTAAAAGCAGGCATATAGTTAAATGGCATTCATGCGTTTCTCCAGAGATAACCCTGACCAAACTCAGCAACACTAGCACGCGCTAATGCCAAATCACTCTCCGTTTCAATACCTTCTATCAGAAGCTTATTAGTTAAATACGTGCAACACTGCGCAAGTTGAAGAAACTCATTCCGCTCTTTACGTCCATTCCAGAAGGTATATTTGTCAATTTTGATGCCATCAAAGTGGATTGCACATTCAAACAATTTCCACAGAATAGTTTCAGTTACATCATCAGCCCATACTTCGCTTCCCCTCTGGCGCAACGTAGCGATACATTTGCGTAATGAAAAAATACGAACAGGGTCTGATTCAATCATGTTTTCAAGATCGGTGATCTCAATAACCAGTTTATCAAGGTAAAGAGTTTCTTCACATAGCCGTTCCAGGAAATCCGTTTCCAGCAGTAAAGAGGATGTGGCATTAAGATGATATTTCTCACCCTCTGCAGAAAACGTGGCATGACTGAGTTGGGCAAAAAAATGTTTTTTTTGCTCTGGCACGGCCATTAATCCAAAGTGCTCTTCCAGATCAACGTGCGGTTCTGCCGTAGAGAGGAGCTCCCACGCAATCACGTCTTCACTACGGAGTATCCTGATGGATTCGTATTTATAGCCAGTTAACATGATGAAAGTACAATACTCCTGCCCGCCAAATTAGAAGCGAGAAACTCTACATTAAAGCCACTTTAATCGCATTTTATATAACAAATAACACAATATATAGGTTTATATATCGCATAAAAACCATTTTAAAGCTTTTTATAATTTAATAACGAGTGTTTTTTAGCAGACCAAGTCTCTGTTACGGGAGACCTGCCTCCCTGACTGGACTATTTGCGCACAAATTTTGCCCGGGACTGATAAACAATATCCCATTCTGCACAATTTCCCATGTTCATGGCGGTCCTCAATACGTTTGAAGCTTGCGGATAATATTGAATGAAAGTTTTCATATTGCCGGGATTACCACACCACAGGTATAGCCATAAAAACGGCTCATTAAGAAATTAATTCGTGGCAAGATTTACAGTGTAAAAACATTGAGCCTGAAGCTCCCTTATCCACTGAAATCTAATTAATAATAAAATTTCTACGTTCCGATGCTGTACTCACATCGAATGTATGAAGGAGGGGATTATAGACTTGAGACCTGCGACAGTTGATATCTAAATACATTAATTATCGTAAACATGGTCTTATTTATTAATGTGGAAGATATGTTTATATCAGCATTAGCAGTTAAATAAGATCCATTGAAAATCACCTGGATTTTTTTAAATAAAGTTTAGGAAGATAAATATGTAGGATCTATCATAACCTGATCTTGTAAAGTTTAATAAGTACAACAAGAATGCTTTACTTCAGTTACTGGCAACCAGTAAAATTAAAGAGGGTTATTAAGGTGGAGGAAGGCATCTGATATTTAAAAAATTATTTGAATGAGCTATTTGTTTACAATTCCAGAGCTATGTTGATTGCCATGGTAAAAATGAACGCCTGTTAATCCGTCCTAATCCTGTTATTTATTCTTACAAAGATGTCAGATTTGCCATTATCAAACAGTGTAAGTCACAAATCTTCGCATGTTCCATACCGGATCATTGTTCTCAGAGAAACGGCAGGCCTGCGCCCTGGTTAGGATAGCGGTTGCTTTGGTATTAAGTATCGCAATTTGTGGCCTGCCTTATCTTTTCATATATAATTCACTATAAAGAAGCATCTTCACATAATAAGATTGCATATTAAACAATTTTTTAACATTTGTGTTGCGGTTGACGCCTGATAACTTTATTAATATTAATCCCTTATAATCTATAGCGCCTTGATCTATTAATAATAGGTAATGATTAGGAAAACTTATGACAACAAAACCTGCCGCTGAAGTTAGTGTGGCACCAGGTCTTTTTCAAACGCTAAAAACCTTCCCGGCGACTGTCCATGCACTGCTCTTTTTTACATTTGTAATACGGTTTAGCTATTTTATGGCATGGCCATTTATCGCAGTCATCATGACGAAGAATTACCATATGTCGCCTGTCGCTATTGGTGTGGTGATGACCAGCAGCGCCCTGATCTCAGTGGTGCTCGGTATGTATGGCGGGCAGATTTCTGACAGGTTGGGAAGGCGGATTATACTTCTGCTGGGCTGTGGGTTTTCCGCCGTGGGTTATATTACTCTGGCGCAAGCCACCGGGATGGGGCTGTTTATTACTGGCCTGATGATCATCGGAGTTTGTTTTGCGTGGGTTGATCCCCCGGTCAGAGCCCTGATGAGTGATTTGTTGGTTGATAGCCGTCGTCGCGCGCTAGCCCTTCAAATGCGTTACTACCTGATCAACGTCGCGGCAGTGTTTGGTCCACTGATAGGGATAGTCTTTGGCTTGACTTCGCAGAAGGGAACATTCCTGTTAACCGGACTAACCTATCTGCCGTTTTTTGTCTACGTGCTGCTTTTTATTCCTGCGGGTAAACTGTCTGGCGAGCAGAAAAACAGCGCTCCAGTGATTAAACTGCATCAGGTGATAGGGATTATTGCCAGGGACAGAATTTATATTGCAGCATTGCTGTGCAGCATGTTATGCAGTGTCGTTTATATCCATTATGAAGCCGTTTTGCCTCAATACCTGATGTTGCTTGACGGCAATGCGGCGGTTAAGTTGATCACCGTAATTCTGGTTACGAATGCCTGTACGGTACTTTTATTTCAAAGTTTTATTATGCGCTTTCTGACGCAAGTCAGCCTACCCAAACGTATTCTTTTGGGGGGAATAATTTTCGCTATCTCTCAGCTCTGCTTTTTTTTCACACACTCAACGGAAATGTGGGCATGGCTAATGGGAACTGCTGTGTTCAGCGTGGGGGAGGCAATTCTGATGCCAAACCTCAATATTATGCTCGATCAATTGGCACCCGTTGAACATCGCGGAGCCTATCTTGGTGCCTCCACGTTGTCCACACTGGGCGTTGCTGTCGGGCCGTTAATTGGTGGCGTGATGCTGGCCATGACCGGGGCAGGAGTTTTTATATGTACCGCCTTACTTAGTGTACTGCTTTGTACAATTATCTATGTCTGCAGGATCAGCATGCTTGCACGTCTTCAGGATCCATAATACTGATAGATTCTATTAGGGCAGGGCATTGCATTCAGCCTCAAAATGACCACTTCTCGTTCATATGGGACAACCATAACGGCTGATGCGTGTAGACGCATTTGATTGATTGGATGGTGCCTTTAACGTGGCGCGGGAACGGTTATAGCATGGCTGTTAACTGGACTGCTCGTGGCACGGGACGAAGGGGATAATGGCTGCAAAACAAGGGTACGTGTCCGTTTTGCTGTTGTAAGCCCGCAGAGTACTTTCGTTATTCATCCAACCCAACACAATGACTTTTTGAGCCATGTTATACCGGATAAATAAACGATAACGTCCCGCACCAATCTGCCAACACATCCGGTAAAGGCCCGACGCTGGCGTTGCTGATGGACACGTGGCGGCCATAACTCGCGTGGAGATCCTTAAACCAGCCTGCGTACTGTCACTTTGGCCAGATACAGCTCATGAATCTCGGCGAGCTTCTCGCAGGCTAAAGTCGGACCAAACCAGTGTAGCTTTTGCGAATCATACACAGTGCACGTTCAGCGAGGCCCGGCATCCAATATCGGTTGTTAAGATGGCCACAGCGACGATTGACAAGTGAAAGCGACCCATGTTCCTGTAAATTTAGCCACCTCACAAACAGTGCGCACAACAAAGATTATGTTAAATTCATTATTTTATATATTTAAAATCAACTAGTTAAATAGATGGGTTGTCTCTCATATGCATAAACCGACTGACCCGCTCTAGTTTAGCGCTTCAGGTGTGGTCAGCGGCGATGGGTTCCGTACCGGCAGATATTGTTTGCCTTTGCGACGAAAATACAGCTTCAGCATGCAGTTAAGGGTCCGTTTGGGAAACGGAAAATATTGTACGTTAAGGTTGTTTTTTGTACTGACTAACATCAGCAGATCTTAAAGGACGATACTTTCCTTCTGCCAGCTTCTTTTTCCGTTTCTGTTTCCCAAACGGAGCCCAGTTAGAACGACTAACTGGGCCAGCAAATGCGATCGAGAAATGAATCACATGCTGGAGAAAATTTTGGGTGGGTCCAATATTTGGCTGATGTATGATTAATCAGACCACTTAATACATAACACTGAAAATAAGCTCAAACGATATAAATCTAGTTTAACACCCCTAATTTTTAAAAAACACATAACGTTCTTGCGAAATTATAATTGACATTATCTTTCACATAGCAACATTTTACCACTCTATATTTTTTATTAACATTCGCTCCAATCTCATTACATGAATTACATGATTTTACGAAGATTAAATTTTTCTAATAGATAAACAATACCTATTTAATACCTTTACCGGTATAGTCTTGCCGTCTGGTCTGAATCCACCAGACATCATGCGTAACAATGGTCTTCGACATTTAGTAACTTCCCTGTTAGCTAGCCTCTGGCGGGGGTTTTTATAATGAAAACTCGTCGTAGTGTCTCCACCACCTCCGGTGGACTTTAATTCTCATCAATGTTGTCATCCAAAACGTGCTGATGAGAACCTGCCGCTTGCGGGCGTATGGCGGCAGGGCTTTTTTTAAATCGCCAGCAATTTAATTTCACCAGATTTTTTGCGGGAAGCATCTTCCTTTTCAGGGCAGAGCAAAGCGCCAGAACGGCGTTCGATCCTTTTTTGGTTAACACTAACCGCCGCAAAAAAACATTCTCGCGGCAGGGCTTCGCCGCCTGGCAGTAGCAACCTCCGTCCTATAGGACGGAGAGGATGTCAAAGGACTTTCCTTAATGAAATACGTAATCACTCTCGCTTTAGCCTTTTTTTATTCAGTAACATCGTATGCCTTATCCCTCGAAAATTCAGATGTAAGGTTGCTTTGCCCAATGCGTGGCCAGATCGAAGTCATACTTCACCTTTACGAACACTCGCAGGAATCATGGGGTGTGAATCAGTTTGAAACAGGAGGAGGACACTTTCGCAAGGGACCACTTCTTATGTTCCCATTCGCTAATCTTGATCAGATGGTTTTTAACCAGACCACCGGGCAATTTTCTTTCTGGTACGCAGACAGGGAAAAACTGGTAAGTTGCCGCCTGATAAGTCTCACAAAAACTTTCCCTGTCGATATATCTTATCTCCGCGATTGATACTACCCTCCCTAAAGGAAGGGATTCTTAGACGGTTATATGGTGTGAAGGTAGTGTAATCTTTCCACTAGGTTATTGTGGATCCATATTGGATAGAGCCTCTCGACTTCCTTCACTACACCTTTACTACTATGAAAGTCACCAAGCAAACGTCGGCAATATGCCTGCGGTACACTATATGTACTTTATAACAATGTTCGTTACCCCTTCTAGCATTGATGTAATATCCCCCCCTACTCTCTTATAGACAATAAGATATTCTGTTAAGATGGCATGATAAATAATTGACATGGATCAACCTTAACAACAAAGCCAATTTTTAAGATGAAAAATTACATTCATTAAATAGTTTCTTGCACTGTAATTACTAACAACTCATCCAATAACATAAGCGGCATGAATTTATATACACCACAATACTAACTAATATTTAGTTCTGCGATTTACATGCTCTTACATACCTAAACGATTTTTTTTTCAAAAAGCTTTTATACTATTAATTCCCATTGCGGGTACTATATTTACGTATCTAGGAGATGTGACATGACAGACTTTAATAAAGATGATCTCTCCGGCTTTACTGGCAAACATCTTGTCTATACTTATGACAACGGCTGGAATTATGAGCTTTACATTAAAAATGAAAATACTATTGATTACCGTATTCACAGCGGTATGGTTGGCGGCCGCTGGGTCAAGGACCAGCACGTCTACATCGTTCGTGTCGGTAAGGAGAGCTATAAGGTATCCTGGACTGAGCCAACCGGTACAGATGTGAGTCTGATTGCCAATCTGGGAGACAAGCTTTTCCATGGAACCATTTTCTTCCCTCGCTGGGTTATAAACAATCCAGAAAAAACGGTTTGTTTTCAGAACGATCACCTCGATAAAATGGAAGAGTATCGCAGCGCTGGTCCTGCCTACCCGACTGAAGTCATTGACGAGTTTGCAACCATCACATTCGTAAATGACAGCGGCGTGAATAATGAATCTGTTATTAATTGCCCGCCTGATCAGTTGCCCGATGATTTTCCAAATAACCTAAAAAAATAGTCCTTTAGTATTACTAATGTAACTAATTAAAAAAGGCTGTGTCATTGCAGCCTTAATCTCACCGTTTTTATCCGTGGATTTTGTCTCATTAAAGGAAAAGGGGAGTAACGCCAGCATTCCCCTACTCTAGTTATTCAGGCCTTTATCTCCCCCAGGAAGTGGATTTATCTTCCTCACCCGAACAGATTCAACCTTTCACGCGCCGCCCGTAATCTTTCTTCCCCACGACGGTCATACTGTTGTGTGGTGGTAACACTCGCGTGCCCCATCGCATCCCTAACAGTAATTAAATCTTCGCCATTATCCAGCATCGCGGTCGCAAAAGTTCGTCTCAAATCATGCGGGGCACATTGCGCAATGCTGGCCTGCTTCTGGCGCACCTGCAGGATATGGTACACCGCCTGGTCGGTCAGTCTGTCATTGGTCAGGGTATCAAAACGTCGTATCCGATTGAAAAGTGGCCCATTTTGTTCACCACGCACCTCTTCGATCCAGACCTGCAGACGATGCCAGGCCCCGGCAGGCATATAGGCCAGTCGTTCCTTATTTCCCTTTCCCAGTACTCTCAGCGCCCTTTCAGAAGTGACAATGTCACTTATATCTAAGCTTACTGCCTCTGAACGACGCAGCCCACATCCCAGTATGACCGCCAGTAAAGCCGCATCACGGGGGCCAATATAACTCTTGTCAGTTTCACAGACAGAAAAAAGACGCCTGATTTCACCAGCCTTGAGTGCTCGTCCGCGAGGTAGCCGTGTTCCCCTTAGATTGCGGACAGCAATAATATGCTGATAGCTTTCAACATCGATCATCTTCAGCATCCAGGCTTCCTTAGCGACGCCCTTCAGTGCTGAGAGATAGGTATTGATGGTGGCTGTCGCACGCCCGGTATCTCTCAGAAGCTCTGTGACCGCCATTACGTGATGTCGGCGGAGGCTTCCCCAGCCACAGGTATCGATACTCTCCGCCCCCAGTAATCTGGCAACAATACCGAGGAATGAGCTCATCGTCTGCCGGCTGCGCGGGGAGTTGAGCGAGAGAAGATATGCCCTGACTGGATTCAGGGAGACATCTTGTCCTGTCACTGCGGGAAGGTATTCCTGATCAGGATAATTTACCACCGCCAGGCGGCTCAGTTCCGGATCATCCTTCGGAAAATTCATTACGGTATCTCGTCCAGCCGGCAAATGTCCGGAGTGCGCTATGAAAAAAACGGGGAAATGATCCTGCCAGAAGAGCTGTGTGAAAGTCTACTTTTTCAAAGGTACATTTTAATAAGTAGAGTATTTTTTTAGAACTTGCCAGCGATGACTGGACTTGCAGAAATGGAATGTCCCGAGCGCCCCTTACCCGTCCCGTTCGGGTTTACGCCTTCCTGGAGGCAGACTAGCAGATGAAGGCACCCTGCGGTTGAGTTCATATTCGCTCTTTGCAAGGCATCGGGCTGCTGTTCATTTATGACTGCATCAACTGCGATGTCGCAGGATCTGAGTTACAGGCAGAAAACAGAAAGGAACAGGCTGACAGAATTAATCCGCGTACAACTCTCCAAGAAGACAGCGGTTTTCCTTGACGCTTCCCCCTAAAAGGTCTGACCGATACCCGGTGAATAAGGAAAAATCCAGAAAGCCAGTACGCCTAAAAGAATAAGCAATATAATGACACACATTATAATATTCTTTAAAAATCGTACCCATAAGTGATGTCCCGGCATCTGCCCCCCTCCTTATGATTTATTACTTTTCTTATTAATTATTGTCTTTTCGTGAGTATTCTTTCATTAGATGAACATTTGATTCATTGCGTAAGTCGGCGAAAAACTTCTCATCTGGCAGAATGAAACATATCATTTATGAAAATATTTATAAGCAATTTTAAAATGAAGCCGTATAAAACTGAATCGTCGACGTTGTTATCCGCAAAGAGACATTTACCATTTAGCCGTATCAGCTTACCACTGATAACCCAGGCTGACATCATACATATTGAGAAACTTCCCCCTCACTTCTTTATCTTCATACTTTACCGACTGCGTCCCGATACTAAAAAGAATATTTTCCGTCAGATTAATGATGACTCCCGTGCCGTAACCGAAACCTGTTCGCCTGTAAGATGTGTTCGTTACGACATCATCTTTCCTGTTTCGGTACTGGATCGCCACCCGCCCGACGCCTGCCGTGGCATACAGACTGAGTACAGGCGTGACGTGCCAGTAAGGACCGACGCCAAAATATTTTATGTCACTGTTTTTTATGATTTTTAATGTATCCCCCCTGATGCCATCCCCTTTAGGGTTGCTGTCTGAATAAAGATATGACAAGGAGGTCATAAAACCTACAGAGGAACCATCTTCCCGGTACCCGTATTTCACCGTAAACCCATCGGCACTTTGCACATGGCGTTCATGGGTAAACGCATAACCAAGAGTTGTAAATAGCGTTCCAGCTGCTGCTGTTCCAGTACAGACAGCCAAAAAAAATAATGAAAGAAGAACGGTTTTAATTTTCATGATGGTCCTCACAATTTTTTTTAATGCTGTTATGCTTTCCCTGTTAAAACGGTGATACCACCCGTTGTATTTCCACCGTGGGATATTTTTTCCTCGACCGCAATACTGGCAGACTGATTGGGCTCAATAACACCCGTCCAACCGGTACAGTTTACGCTACCCAGTTGAGCTTCCACCCTTACCACTTCGATATTATTGATTTTCACTACCTGCCTCGCATACGCTTTTGTGCCCTGCCCGATAGCAAGTAAGACAGGAATAACGATAAAACGACGATAAGATGCTTCCGGAAGGGAATAAATACTATTGCTCTTAATGTAATAAATCTCAGTGACATCCATAACTTGCACTCAGGTTATTAATTAATGCTCTACCCCTGCGTTTTGACAGAATTATTGTATCCAACAACACCGCGCATAAAATCAATATTCCGTCAACAGCACAAGGGTCATTACACCACGACAGGAAATACTCTCTTAATTTTATAATTTTGTGAGGTTACGCAAAATTTATCTTCGCAAGTTTCAACCGTTCTAAAATTTTCGGCCTAATCATCAGAGGCCTTCTCTTATTCTTATACACACGTTGTGGCAACGATATCCCCCGAATCTGTGGATAGCTTCACTCCGGTTCTGATAAGCCGGATTACCGGTCTGGTTCATCTCTTTCCTTCGTTATGCCCGGGTAATTCTGTAGCCCCTCCTCTTCCTTCGCCCGGGCCTGCCTTCCCGGATGTCGCTCAGACAAAGTCTGCCTCCCCTTCTCAAACTCGGGCTCCGGATACTGAAGATGATGTAACGGGCTTACCTCTCGGGTCGTAAACGCGACGACAGACCGGCTGTAATCACGAGCTTCCTTCTGCTGGCGTAATACTTCTGCGATTACCGCCTCGTCCATATTCAGTCTGTCGTTCATTCTGAGGCGGGACGTCTCAGCGAACGGTGGAACCGCCTTCTCCGGACTTTCCCGGGCGTAAATATCCGTAACAGTTCCTCCTGTCACACGCCGGACAATCAAATCCTGCAGCGTAGCCTTCGGCGCTCTGACGATAACACCCTCTTCCGGGTATGACTTCGCGAGGATCAGACCGTGACTGACTGAATCCGCCTGCCGCGTTTTCCCGCTGAAGCTCCGCTGTATCAGCGTAAACCCTGCTTCGTCTCCCCCCAGGCAGTGCCATTCATCAGATAGTCGTCGTAACAGTCCGTTCTCATCACATTCTCCCGGACAGAGCATGATTGCCTCCAGTTTTCCGGCTGGGCCAAACACCGGCAAAGCGATATGAGGAGAGGGGTATTTTGTTCCAGCCGGGATGATTCTGGCCACCCGGCATACGCCAGGCAGATCCTGTATGAGACGATCGCAGGCCATTTTATTCAGCGGTTTTGCCCCCTTCCACAGACGCCGGGCCAGCGCCGTCATTCGCTCGTTTTCGCTCAGGAGAACATCATGTGCGGTTGGACGGTCTGACGATCCGGCAACCCGTTCCAGCCATCTGCCGAGGTTGTCGGTATAAATCTGAACGTGCTCTTTAGCCCGGGAGAGCGCGACATAGGTCTCACGAAGCGTGGCGAGAGATGCGCGCGCGCCCTCTGCGCCTGCCAGAACAATGACATATCTGGCGCTCGCGCCCTGTGCCTTGTGTGTCGTGCCGGCGTAGCCATAATCAAGATGCCGGTCCGCCATCTCCTGACCCGGTTTCAGTATCCGGGTGATCTCACCGCGGGTCAGGTGAATTTCGCCGGTTTCGGCGACTGCAGACACCCGCCAGTTTTCGCCAGCGGTACGTCCCTGCTCACGATCGGAGCGAGAAAAGGTCACACACTCGCCAACAGAAATGGCTATCTGGCGAGACGTAAAAATAGCCACGTCGCGCAGGCTGCTTTCAAATGCAGAGAACAACTCCACCTGTCCTGTGTCATCCACCAGCTCCACGATCCCGCCTGTCTGGCTGTCTTTTCTGACGTGAATTTCGTAGTAACGATCGTTAATCAGCGCAGTCTTGCCGGCATGTTCAGCCATTCCCTTTACGGATTTGAGCCGATCGCTGTGCGTTTTCTCTCTGTCCAGAACCGTAATAACCGTTTCCGTCCCCAGCTTTCCGCGGGCCTGCAATCGCTGATGGATGGCAACATTTATTGCATTTTTATCAGCATTTGTCTGGGTGACAATCAGGGTGGATGCTCTGCCTTCTGCCGTTCGTCCCGTAAAATCCGCCACTACCGCAGCCAGGACACGATCGCCTTCCTTTTTTTTCTGCTCCGGCGTCTGCGGCAGTGCTATCACGGAGCCAGCAGGTTTCCACTGGTCAGGCTCACGCGGTACGGTATCTGGATCCTGTTGTCGAATAATATCCAGTGCTGCGGGTACACAACGGTTCGTCAAGGCATAAATCGCAGGCCGCAGAGAGGGTACCTGACGAACGATATCCTTCATGATCGCCGTATCCAGGGGGCTCCGCTCCTGTAATAACGTAAAAGGCGCGCCATTCGCAACCGAGAGCAGCTGGTAGCGATCGCCACACAATACGGCTCGACCTCCCCCGTTCGCTATATGCTGCAGGCATTCGGCAAAATCCCGGTTTCCGACCATCGAACACTCATCCATCAGAAAAAGAGTCTGCCGAAAATCCGGAGACGCCCCTGACTGAATCTCACGTTCCGTCTCCATAAGAAAGCTGGCCAGAGTCTGTGCTTTTATCCCGCACAGCATCATTTCTCCCACGGCCCGGTGCGTGGGGGCCAGTCCGATTACCTCTGGCCGCTCCGGTGCCGGTAGGGTCTCAAGCGCTGTAAGGACCGCCCTCATCTGCGTTGTCTTTCCCACCCCGGCATAGCCCTGAACGGCCACAAAACGATCGGCACTTTCAAGGATCAGTCGGGACGCGTGGCGCTGGCCGTCCGTGAGTCCTGCCGGAAGGGTCACCGTGCCTGGCGCTATCAGAGGCGGTTGCGTGCCCAGCCCCTCTGCCACAAGCCGGATAATGCGCTTCTCGGCCTCGTACGTTTCGGCCGCCACATAGCGTTGCAGCGCTGCTCCCTGCGATCCAGGAACGGGGATCAGCTCGCCGGTGCGGATCTGCCGGCGCAGTTCTCTGTCCACGGCCTCTTTGCCAAGAGAGGGGTGAAGCGGCAGTGCATTTGCGAGTACGTCCATGCGGTTAAAAAATACATTGCTGCCCTGTGTCAGGCTGACGGCCTGTCTGACTGCTTTTTCCGTGACGCTCATTAACGCGTCCCGCCGGGTATCCAGGGCGGCCATGAGCTCGTCTCCATTCTGTTTTACCTGAGAAAGTACGGTGCTGGGGCCTGAAAAGCGTGACAGCCGCCGCCGGGCATCATCCTGTGCAAGTGGCGTAAAGATGCGAATGCGGTGTCCGCTCCGGGCCAGCGTGCCAAGCATTCTGCCGGTCATTTCGCGACTGGCGACGGCGGCAAGGACAACCCCCTTTTCCTGCACGCAGCCTCCCAATGGAGTGACATAGCCATAACCCGCTTTTAACGGTTCATGCAGGGAAATGACACGGTCTTTTCCGTGATGTCTCACCGTCAGGCTCGTGTCGCTTATCGTTTTTACCGTGACACTGTCACGTGAACCTGTTTTTCCCTGCCGGGCGAACCAGATGAGTTTTTCTCCCTCTGCGACCTCAATCGTGTGCGGTTGATACAACCCCCAGTCGGCATTAATCCTGCTCAACTTCACGCCTGTTTTATGGCCTGCGTCATCCTGTAACCTGAGACACCGTGTTTCGGGACTGACTCTGTCGATGGTGTAGCGCACCATCGAGCGTTTTTCGGGTTCCCGGTATTCCAGCACCATCCCTTCCCGGTAAGTATCCAGTTGACGGCGATTTTTACGGTCCAGCCATACAGGAAGCAGTGTATCGATCCTGACCGTCCTGTTACCGAGGCATCCTCGCTCAGATAACGTCTTGCGGATCCTGGCGGTCAGGGCGGCCTGCTCGCGGGATCCACTGACCTGCGCGGCGACTGTTTCACCTTTCCTGAAATACCCCGCATACTCCTCCGCCAGTAAGGCATAGCGCTGAACCTTATCCGCCTCGCTCTTCACAGCATAAGTGACCGGCGCCGATGTCCCGTGCAGCCTGACCACACCAGCCTCTTCCAGGATCTGAAGCGCATTACCGGTTCCCTGCCTGCCGCTGTTGTCGATCAGCAGGAGCTGTGACTGCGTACGCAGTACGGTATCCATCACGGTTACTGTGTCCCGGACGGAAAAGGTTTCAGCGCCGGCGACAACCCAGGTGGCCTTCTCCGGCAGTGGGGCCTGAGAAAGCCTGTTGAGGGTGAGCACCGATCCTGGCTCGAGCGATTCATTTTCCAGGAACCGCGCAACGGCCTTATCACTGGCCAGAACACGGAATGCACGCCCCTGCGATCTGGCAAGGTCAGCGACAGCCAGAACCGTTTTACTCAGGTTTTGCATCCCGCCGGCCGGACCGATAATGGCGATGGGTAGCCCCCCGTCCGTCAGTGATGTCGGCAATACGTCCGAAGCACATCGCGTTTGTGCCATTCCGGGCACGGTTTCATTTCGTAACTGGCCCGCCAGGTCCTGCAAACTGAGTTCATCCAGAAGATGGAGCGAAGACGTAAACAGGCCTTTTTCACGATCGAGGGGGATAAGCAGTTGTGTACTGATTGCCTCTTCAATGGCCTGTCGGGCCAGCAGGGCTATATGCGATCGGGCATCAAGATTATTCAGGCTTCGGTTCAGCACGTCGGAGTACGTGAAGTGGGTGCGTTTCTCACTGAGCAACGATATGGCATCTCTCACTGCCTGGCGAACATCAGCAGGCAGAGTCTGCGTCTCAGCGATGGTCTCTCGCTCCCGCCTGCTTCGTTCAGCCGCCGCCTTCAGCAGCGTCGGGTATGTAAAGCCATTCTGTTCCAGCCGTTGCTCCCAGTCCGCCAGCAGCATTGACCGGTCCGGCAATCCCTGTTTTTGCAGTCGGGTTGCCAGGGCTGCGATATCGCGTGCCTTCAGGGGGGCATCTTCACCCACCGCAGCCCGTATACTTTCGGTGCGCCTTGAAAATAAGCCCACTGGCACGCCTTCAATTTCCCACAGTCCATTTTTACCTGTAATGACCGTTTCGAAACCCATCGCTTCAATGCGCTGACGGAGTTCATGGCGATAAATTTTTCCAACGGCCACCTGGAGTGCGAAGAGGGTTTCAATGAAACCACTTTTCCCGGCCATATCGGTGGACAGTGTTCTCCACCGCCCCAGATATTCCGTGATGTTGAGGAGAATGAGATGGGTGTGGAGGTGGGGATCAAGCTCCCGTGACGTATCATGATGAAACGCAGCGGCCAGAATTTTTCCGGTCAAGACGGTCTGCTTCACCCCGTCACGCATAATTCGTGTCGTGGCGAGGTGTTCAATTTCGTTCATCGCTACGCTGACTGCCTGCTGGTGCGCCTCGAGAAAGCGCCGATCCCCCATAACCAGCCCGAGAACGGAAACACTTTTTGGTGCAGACAGCGTCAGATCGTAGCCGGGCCGATGGATATTTTTTCCGCCAGACATTCTTGCAAGACTGATCCCTCCCGGGAAATAGCCCGCGAGCGCGCGGTCAAAATCGTGGGACTCTACGCTCCCCTGCAGACCCATCGTCCGGGCAAGCGTCCCCATCCAGCAGGAGGCCTTTTCGCCCAGAAAATAATAATTGTCCCCGGCGAGGTAATAATCCGCACCGCCGCGGGCGACCGGGGCGATCGTCAGCATTACCAGTCATCTCCGGGCGGGGTGTTATCCGAGCGGGCATGCGTAAGAAGTTGTTGCTCGCTTGCACGAAGCGCATGCGCCGCCGGCAAGCCCGTGCGTTCCAGCTCCGGTCTCATCCCCCTTTCCCCGGTCATCTCCTCGACAATCAGGCCCTCCGGCATCCTCCGCTTTCCTAAGGCATCCTCTGCTGATGCCGGATGGTCCGCGCCGCAGGCACGGCCCGCGGGGACAGCTTCTCCCGGGCTTCCCTCCAGCGACGCAAGCAGCCGCATCACACGTTCATCCTCCTGGTCCCGGGAGCGGATTTCCGCTTCAATTTCCTGATCGAGGCTGTCATTGAGCTCACGCGGAAGAAATTCAGGGGCGATGGTATCGAGATCTTCATAGCGCATATTCATTCGTACCACCGGGTATTGCCCGGGCAGTGTGACAAAGCAACTTAAATCTGGCAGGGACTGGATATCCGAATAGTTAACGAGATACCGATCTTCTTCCTGCTTACTGAATGACACCCCGTCACGTACCGTATCAGCACCATAGCTGTACTGCTCACTGAAGATGCGGGCGCGCCGCTGCCCCAGCTGACGCATGACGTAGCTGGCCACTCCTTCGTCCGGTGAACGGAAAAAGAAGCGCGTATTGAGCAGGTCCATCATTGCGTCGGCAAAGTCCTTTCCATACGTGAAATCGAGCTGCGGTTTGTTCTGGAACCCCAGGACAAAGCAGCCACCAAATTTACGAGCCTCAGACAGGACCAACGGCAGCTCAGGAAGTTTATGCAGGGAGGTGAGCTCATCAAAAATAAACCACACCCGACGGTTCGAATTTTCCCCCATTTCCAGCAAACAGTTTGCGGCCTGAGCCAGCCACATGGAGATCAGGGGTTTGAGCGACGTGTGTTGTCGGGCGTTAGATGTGATCCACAGCCAGCCACGAGGCTGTCCGGGCTCATTTACCTGTGTCATCCATTCCCGGATAGCAAAACGCGACCTGCCGGTGTGTTCGATTCCCTGCATATACCGCAGTGCCTTCACATAATTCGTCAGAACACCGCGTATGGAGATTGCCGTTTTCTCCACCTTTTCCTCCATCAGATTAGAGGCTTCTGTCCCCGCAACGTATTCGCGCAATGCCTCCAGATTGATGGCCAGCAGGGTGCGCAGCAAACGGTTGTAGGTTCGCTGAGGGTCGTTTTTCAGACGAGCAGAGACTGCAGTAAAAATCGTACGGGCAGCCCCGGTCCAGAAGGGATCTTCCCGCGTACTCTGCGGGATCAACGTATTGGCGATGGAATCGTAATCCGGTGTGGACTGGCACTCCAGCCAGAGATCCCAGTACTCGCAGCGCCTGTCGAGCGGATTCAGTAATCTGTCTGTCGTCGGGTTGTAGTGACGTTTTACGAGTGAACATCCTTTGTCATACACCACCACCATATCCCCACGCGCCCGCAACTGACGGAGCAATTTATTCAGCGCATTCGATTTTCCGGACCCGGGCGTACCGTGCAGGAGCAGATTTTTAAGTTCACTGTCGCGAACCAGGCTCAGCTGGTCGATATGCAGCGTCGACGCGTTTCCCGACTGATGCAGCATGCGCGTCACCGATTTCACATTTTCCGTTAACGTCCGCCCACCGGTCTGAACATCCTGTGCCTGGTTCTCCCCAAGCCGTTTAAGCCAGTAGTAGATGGCATACCCTGCCACCAGCACCACGATACTGGCGAGTAAGACGGCAATCCCCAGCTCCTGCATAACCAGCTGACCGGCATAGGTCATATAGGGATCTTTCAGGATCGCTCCGGACGTGAAGTGCAGTATCTGGCCCTCGTACCTGACGGCATAAACAGGTGGTACCGTAAACAGGGCGTGTTCCCCCCTCGCGGTGACGGATAGCCACCAGTACAACGCGCCGTTGCAGATCTCCTGCCAGGGAACCCGCAACCAGAAAAAAAATGGCACGAGCAGAATAAAAAGATTACACAGCCAGAAAGCGATACGCCGGTTAACCTGCATAAACATATTCAGCATATAGCTGAAGACCTGGCCCCCCTGCGTTATATTTTTGGTTACACTCATGTCTCCTCCCGATATATCCATTCTTGGCAGTGTTCCTGCAGGCAATATTTCCCGGCATATTCGCTGCCTGGCCGGGTAAATATAAAACCGTGGCGGAACCGAAACAGGCATGCACGATGCCTGGAGAAAACCGCGGTATTTTGAAAACGAGAGACTGTTCTGTCTCACATGCGTGGATCCGGCTGACAGGATGAGGGGACAGGTACCCATTTTTGGGTTGAATTTGCTGGACCTATGCTGACTCTCAGTGCGGTTTACGAAGAGTGAGTGCCTGCTCACATCAGGATGCGAAACACTCGAATTTAAGGGCTACCTGTTCAGTGAAAGCGATCTCAGCATTTATCACGGACCGGGAGATCTTTCTGGCTGATATACAGTGGCTTCAAAATCTGGACGATCACGACGGAGTGAGAGCACGCTTTCAGGAAAACCGAGGGGATGTCACCCGACATGACGTCGTCATGGACAGTATATTAATACTGGATAAGCGTAAGGGTTACCCGGTGTGGTTATTTTCGCCTTTGGTCTCAGATAATGTGCCCGGTGCAGAAGACGCCTCTTGACGGGCCGTTTCCTTTTGCCTTACTTCATCAAATTCTTTTTTTTCGGTCTGATAGGCCTGAGACAGATGAGCCGTGTCAGCCGTTATTTCTGCCTGCCTGGCATTAATAGCCTGCTGGGCAGTCTCAAGTGATGTCCGGGAGCCATGATCGTGCGCAGTAACGTCAGCCTCCAGACTGCCATCGTCGCGGGCACCCTCAACCGCGGCCGTCTGAAGGATCTCATGCTGACGCGTGTTGAAATCATTACGGATTTTCTGCGGGAGCACGCCGGTCGGCGCGGATGAACCCGCCTCTTGTGTCGTGAGTTCCTGCCCCTTCCGGTATGCGGCAACAAGTTGTGGCATCATTCTTTCCTGCACAAATTGCGCGGCAAGCTGTTCGCGTTTTTCGCGCGCCTGTGGTGAGGAAACATCGGTCAGAATCGCATCGGCATCCGGCACCCTCTGCTTCACGTACTCCACAAATTCCTGCGTGGCATGACTGCGTATCGCCGCACTGTGATTTTCTACAAAGCTTGCGAGCCGGGCAGACTCCAGAGACCGGGTTTGTGTGTCGCTGAGCTGGGTTGCCTGAGTGCGAATGTCACTGAACGTCGCGGCCATCTGGTTGAGCAGTGAACCGGAAGCATTTTCGGTGTGGCTGCTGTTATCGGTGACGCGGTGGCTGGTGATGACATCCATACCATGGCGTATATCCCTCAGATCCTGAACGCTGAAATCCTGTGACTGACCCTGGCGATGGCTGATTTCGCTGCTGACGCCATGGCTGGTTCCGCGTTGCCCGCTGGCATCCACTCTGGAATGCACATCCGCACCTGCGCTCGCCCCGGTGCCGAGACGGGCCAGTTTGCCAAAAATCTCATCACCGGAATCAATTTTCGCGTACGCACCCGCCCCGGCGCTGAGTGCGAGATGCTGACTTTTCTCCATCGCCGCCCGGAGGGCCTCCGACTCGCTGACGTGATTGTCGCGGGCATAGCGTGAGACCACGCTCTGAAGCTGGCTGATCGCCTGCGCATCGCTGGTACTGATGCTCTGGTCTGTCCCCTGGCTGACAGTATCGCTGTGGCCACGCTGGCGTGCCCACTGTGACAGCTGGGATACCCCTGAGTTAATTGTTTGTCCCAGCGAGGTCGTCAGATTGTGCAACTGCCCTTGTGCCTCACGCTCCTGGCGCTGAAATCCACTCACCGCGGCGCGATCCAGCTGAATATCGACAGGCAGACGCGAAATCGCGGTACTGGTGTCGTAGACTGAGCTGCCGTCCTGGGTCTGGCTGACCATCGCGCCATTTGCCAGCTGAGTGGTCGCCATCCCGCTGCGTCGGGCATAGTTCGTATCCCATTTATTTCCCGCCACATTATCCGTTTGCAGATTATTGAATGCCCATACGCCGTCACCGGCACGCGCGGCTTCAGATGAAGCGGTGCTGTTCATGGCCGTCCCCAGGTAATTGCCCGCCTGCGATACGACACTGCCCAGCCCTTTGACCAGCCCCATAGCCAGAAACGGGATAGACAGCGACAGCCAGCCGGCAATGGCACCGATATCGGCATGGGTCTGCTGAATAACGGACAGATTTGCCAGGGAGAAACTGAGAGAGTGAGTTTTACTGGTCAGCCATGCACTGACGGCATAGTTCAGGATGGCAAACATAGGTCCCCAGGCCTGGAGATAAATCAGGGTGAAGAGAAACCCTTTGAGTACCTGAAGCGTCAGAGAATGAAGGGTCGCCAGCAGAATAATCACGGGAAAGAGGCCGATCACCATCGCCAGCAGGACGGTGTTCATCAGCGGCAGATACGTCGTGGCGATACTGCCGGAGGTAACCTGACTCAGACGCATTTTGGCGTAGGATGACTGCGTGGCGAGGTTAATCAGCCCGGCGGCATCCCCGTTATGCGCGCTGTAGGTTGAAATGCCCTGTTTAAGACCATTCATCACCACCGCAGACCGCATGATCTGACTCGCCGTTGCCCCCCCGCTGTAATAGTAATTATAGCTGTCTGCCATCAGCGTACCGAACAGGGCGCTGCTGTTCGCTCTGGCGCCGGTAATCCGGGAAACGTAATACTCCCAGGTTTTACCGCCTGACATGGTATCGGCATTCAACTGGGTTTTCAGTACTTGACTGGCCAGCGCCTCACAGGTCCAGAAACCTTCCCGGTTTGCAAGAGTATTACCCGCGGGCACCATCACGCCGCGCAATGGGCTGGGCCGGCTGAAAATGAGCGAATAGGGATCTGTGCTCGTCATGAGAGCCTGAAAGGAGTACTTGTGGTTAAGCAATATGTCACCCACCACGCAGTTTCGGACATAGGCTGTAAACAGTTCAGCCAGGTCACCGTTGCGGAACATGAAATCCGTGGCCGCTCCCACCAGATTTGCGCCAAACAACATGCCGGTTTTACTGTACGTTACCGAATCCGGGACGTGGTATACCGTCTCAAACGCCTCTGTCAGTGCCGTCCCCAGGGTTGTTATAAATTTTGCGGGGGCGGCCAGCCCGAGCGGGACATGCTCAACGGTATGAATACTGGAGGCATCCGAACGATCGATGATTTGTACAGTGCGTTTAGGGACCATCAGAATGCTGGTTAGCAGGAGAAACGCCATCAGAAATTTAATGACCTCCAGCGGATCCTGCCCCCGGAGATAGAAGGAGAATAACACCATCGCGGACATCAGCGCGGCGATCCGAAACATGGAGGACCACTCTGTGGTGCCCGTCAGCGTCGCGACGCCGTTAAAAACAGTCCCGAGGAACTCTCCTCCGGTCAGGACATAGACCGTATCCATCAGAGTCCCCCCTCATTCCCGCTGAAACGATAGTTCTGCTGGTAGCGTTCCAGCAGCTGGCTGGACGTTGCCTGCCGCAGGTAGTTCATTTGCCGGTCCAGCTCGATGAGCGCATCGGCTTTGGTCTGCACCTGTTGCTGAAGGGCCTCCACCTGGGCCGAGGCTTCGGTGACATTTTTACGCAATGCCACCATCTGAGGGTCGGGATAGTTTCTGCTGCTCATCTGCATTCTGGCCTGATCGACAAGCTCTTTCAGGTATTGCAGAAGCATGTCATAGGCTATGTAATCTGACAGTCCGGACAGCATATTCACATTCAGATCCAGCTGCATAGGATCGATGAGATAGCGCAATACCGGTACTGATGTGCTCTGGATGAACCCCTTTTCTGTCTCTGTCAGCCCGTCATCCGTGCGCAATTTGTCGCGGATCCCCGCAATCAGGGTTTCGACCTTTCTGACCAGCGCATTGTTTGCACTGACTGTAACGTACCCTGTCTTCGTTTTCAGACAGTCACCCTGCGAAACACACCGCTGGATCTGAACGCCACCACCATACATAAGCGCCCGAATCAGGTCAGGATGGTCGACCAGAGGAACCAGCACAGAAGGCGTCCCGTTACCATCGTAAATGAGGGTCCCGGTCAGATTCATCACCAGCTCCTTCAGCTCGGGATCGTCGCCGAACATGGCATTGCTGCTGAGAATTTCCCACATCAGATTTTTACTGCGCAGAACCTGATCTTTCTCCTGGGGGCTCGCGTTAGTCATGACGTGGCCCATCTCTCCACCTACGGTGCATCCCTGACGGGAGGCCGCCCAGTCTGCAAATAAATTATGATCGCCGGCGATATCCTGGCAGACCTTCTGTTGCGACACCTGTGTACGAGGCCAGAGGCCGCCGATGATTCCCTGTGCTGCCTGACAGCTGGAGATATTCATGCTGTTGAGGTCTGTTGCGATCTTTTGCAGATAGTCTTTGGCGTCCTTGAGTTCCGGCGCCACCGTCTGTAAGGCAAGATCGAAAAAATACCCCTGCGAATTGGCCATCAGGTTTTTCACAAACTGCTGCAGCTGATCGCTGTTGATGAAGGAAAATGCACCGAGGTAAGCGTCAATCCCCCCACACCCCGCCGTCAGTGATGGCGGAGTCAATGACATCACCTGAATCTGTTTGACCTGACTACGCAAAAACAGATTTCCTCCCGTGACATAGCCTGCGGCCTGCCCCTGCCAGGCTGCAGCCCTGGTCGCATTCCCTTCAAACCCCAGTTTATTGAAGAACGTATTCAGGTCACTGTCCACGCTGGCAAAGGCTGAAGTGCTCGCGGCAACGATCAGCGATCCGGCGAGAATGATTTTCATCATGATGGTTATCTCTGCTGCATGAGGGTCGACGATGGCATAGCGAAGCATGGCCCGCCGAACGTGAAGCCGAAGCTGAGGGATAAACGCGATCGACTAGTCCGGTGAAGCGTTCAGGATCTGAGTAATACGCTGCTTTATTGCAGGCATGTCTGCTATGCCGAGCGCCAGCGGCCATGCCTGAAGGGTATTCACGTTCACAAGGAATGTCGCCGGCGTCACGACGGGTTGCCCATCGCCATAGAATGCCTCAATCACCGTCTGCGGAGCCGGAATAGCCGCGGGAAAACTGGCATCGCCAAGACCGTCAAGGGTATACGGGAAGACTTTCAGTCCGGTTTGCAGGGACAGCTGCGCCAGTTGCGGATCGAATTGCTGACAGAAATGGCACCCTCCCTGCATGAACAACACAATCTGGTAGCCCCTCTGAAGAGGCTGAGGCTGAGGATTGAGAGCATCAGGCGGTGGATCTTGATGCTCATCACGGTAGCGTATGACGTCAGGGCTGAGGAGAAGTGCGCTCCTCTGCCCGGATTCGGCGTTTCCTGCCTCCAGCACCCGACGCACATCCCGTGTAGTAGCGTGGAGACAACATGCGCCACTGGCAAGGATCAGGAGGGCCATTTTGCCCCAACGGAATAACACCATTCACCTCCTTTCTGTTCCAGAGTGTGTTCAGTACTGTGCCTTAAAGTCCGTTGCCACATCGAGAAAACGTCGGGCGAGATCGTCCTGCGTCATAAAACCGTATACCAGCGGTTGAACATGCCCCTTCTTCGGGTCAACCAGCATGACGGCAGGAAGGTAACTGACGCCCAGACGTCGCGCCTGTCCATTGTCCGCTCGCGTCTGAGGGAGCGCCTCGCTGCGCGTGCCATCCACACTCACCGGGATAAGCGACAGGCCGTACTGCGTGGTAAATTCTTTCACGCTGGCGGCCATGAGGCTGTCGACCTGATTATGCCCGCGATAAAACAGAAAAAGCCCGTAGCGCTGACCCAGCGAATGGATGGCTATTCTCTGCCTCTGGTGACTCTCATTTTGCTGCAGAGTGGCCGTGCTGTTATAGCGGCTGTGCTCAAGGTTGTAATCCAGCGCCGGATAATCCAGCAGGGCTTTTTTGGCCGTCTGCGTGAACTGGCCGGAAAGACGTACCAGATAAGCCTGCAGACGCAAAAAATCTGCCGCGTGCTGTTCCGAAGGTGAAAGAATGGCGCGGTAAAGTCGCTGTTGCGTCAGCTTTTTCAACAGGGCCATCTGCAGGGTCGGAGAAAGGCGGCTGAGGGGAATGTTCTCCTGAGTATCCGCCTCGTCTTCAGGGCGGGGGTCGTTGTACCAGTGCCAGCCCACAATGGGTCGGTCAACATAGGTATTTATCGTGGCAGGTCCCATGGCGGTGTCCTCGCCCTTCGCAACAGGGACGTTCACAAAGATGAGCAGCCCAATCAAAAAGAGCTTCACTGAGCACCGTCCTTCATTTTGTCTGTGATTTGCTGTTTTATCCGTTCGATCAGGAACTGGTCTTCCGGAAGCGTGGTGCCATTCTCAAGATCATCATAAAAATCAGCAAAGTTAATGGCCCTGAAATCAAGATGCTGTAGCTCAGCCACGCTCAGCCCCCGGCAGTCGGGTGATTCCCCGCGCCCGAATCCTTTCCCAAGCTGCCCCCGTCGCCCCTGCTCCTGAATGATTTTTGCGAGCTTACTGTCAAACTGGCAGTATCCTTCTTTCCTCTCGGTGCAGACGCCCAGGACTTTGTGCGCGCAGTATCCCCCGACATAGATGGTCAACTTCCGTGCTTTCGCCTGGCCCAGCGCCTTTTCCTCCGAACTGCAACTGGCAAGCCCCGTATCCTGCCCCCAGCCGCTATCCCTGCAGCAGTTACTGAATCCAGCCATGGCTTTACGACAACTAATGGCCTTGCCGGTGAAGGCTGACACGTTCATGCTGTTCAGTTGAGCCACGTCCTTTCCTGCAGCGGCCAGTGCCGCAAGACCAGATACGGCGGAGCGAAAATCAGCGTTCGCGTTGTTTTCAGCGTGATCGCAGCTGCCGTCAGCACACACCAGCTCGCCCCCACACAGGTGCGCTGTGCTGCGGGTGTGTTTCTCACAGGAGAAGACCACATGTTCACGCAGACAGGTATCACTGAGCGATGCAATACAGGCAATACTGCCCACAGTGCAGGCGGGATTTTTCATGTAGGGTTCGCAGGTACCGCTATCCGGCGATTGTGAAATATAGGTATCGGTGTACTGCCAGCAATCGCTTTGCAAGGTAACTGGCTGTCCGTTAATGATAAAGGTTCGGTTTCCGCCCGGCGAAGTACACACGCTGCCGGTTTTGACCTGCTCAGACGGATCAAAGGGACAGGTCTCCGTCCACACCACGTCCGGCACCCACTTTTTCTCTCTGACCTGCATCTCGAGCGTGAGGCTCATTTGACCGTCAGAGCCATTTTTCAACCAGTTCAGGGTCTTCCGGGCATAATTCTGGCAGCGGGACGGATTCCCGCGCAGACAGTTTTGATTTTCAATCTCTCCAGCCGGGGAGAATCGATCCTGACTGAGGGTTGCCCCCGTCGCACCGATTAAGACCCATGAGTTCTCCTTTTTCGCCACGGAATCTTCGTTCACTCCCCACCAGCGCATGCGGTAGGAGAGATTTCTGTCAGTAAAATGCAGGGTAAGCGTGGCACGGATCACCGTTCCTGATGCGGGTGCACGAAACTGAAATGTCACGCGCTTGTCGCCATCGTAGCGGTAGACAAAATCGTTATTGCTCATGCTGAACGTTTTCGTGATGACGATATCTTCGGCGTGTCCCCCGCCCGGCCCGACATTTCGGGTGCAGGTAAGCTCTACAGCAGGCGTGCGCTCACAGGTAAAACGGGTAATCTGCGTGTTATTGATCTCGACGTCGCGACACTGCGTGTCGGTGTCCTGCGTCAGGCTCTCCGCCTTATCCTCAACCTCCAGCGAGCCGTGGATAAAGGGAGCATCCGTTGAAATCCGGTCTGGTGGACGATGCTTGATCACATCCAGCAGGGCTTTGCCTGCCTCAGTGTGATTCATCTCCCGGGTACCCTTACTGTCAAGCGCACTATTCTGGCCTGCCGTTACCCCACCATACAAATTCGACTGTTCCGGGCTATCCGTAAAGCCGGGGATTAATGCCGCCGGATCGGCATTTTTCAGGGTATCCAGTCCTTTTCCCTTTACATCGCTGGCGTAATTTGAAGCTTCGTCATACTGCGTATTTGCCAGGGCGCATGCGCAGCAAAAGGTGCCGGCAAGGACGCTTATTATGGGTTTCATTTGTCCTCCCGTATTCCAGCCAGAAACTGTCGGGCAACGTTGCGACACTCTCCTTCTTCAGCAATGCGTGCCAGCGCCTCCTTTATTCGGAGATTGCCGGTTAAGCGGTCATACCCGGCCTCACAGGTCACCACCAGGGCGGGCACCGCGCTGATGTCATAACGTTCAAACAACAGGGGATCAATCTGAACACCGCCGGCATTTTCTGTCCGTATGAGTTCAAAAAGCACCCGTACCGTTTCGTGAAAATCATTATTGATAAGACCATTGACCAGCACGGGAACATGAAGATGGCTGGCCTGCGCTATCATCAGCTTCAGGCCATCGCGCGGCACAGAAAAAGAGAGAAAATACAGTATCTGGCGCGCATCTTCCTCAGCGGCTGGCCGAAACGGTTTCCCGGCGACGGTCGCATTCGGTGAAAAGACAACGGGTGGTCGGAGAGCCCGCGCCTGTGGGATCGGGTGGAGTAATCGCAGGGGGTCATCCAGGCTCAGAGCCTGCGCACAGGTACCGGTCAGCAGCCCGCCAGACAGCAGGATAACGATCATATTTTTCATGAGGAGATCTCAAAGAAAAACGCAGCTGCGTTTGCGCCAGATGAGGTAACCGAAGTTCTGTCGGCTGGCCGGTGTGGCATGGCCAGCTTCCCAGGCCATCACGGTTCGGCCAAAGGGGTGACACCGTGCCGAATCGGGGTACATATTCACCATCTGATACCGGAAGCGGTCTTTTGGCATGACCGGAGAGGGGTATTCAAAACACACTTTATTGTTCTGCCCCACACTGTTCATGATCATGCCCTGACGGTGCAGTTTGTATGCCATGCGTTCTGACAGCAGCACACTGGCTGCCTGCGGGCTGGCCTGGTCAGGGACAAACCCCGTGAAAGGATAAAGACTCCCGTGTGAACCGGCACACCAGAAAAGGGAGTTGAGGGGCATGGATACCGCGCTGGCCAGGGCATCCGCAGCACAGGCCCCCTGAGCGACGGGGTTCGCGAACAGAAACGCCTCGGGAGACAGTACCGACGCCAGCGAACTGTCATTCCAGGTCGGGTCCAGTTCGGAAAGATACCCGATGTCCATATCGCCCCCCTGCATACACCCAAGATCGGTAATAATATTGAGCCACCAGGTCAGCGGATATTTGTACCAGTGGACGTGATAAAACGCGGCAGTATCATCCCCACCCTGACGTTTTCCACCACCACTGCCAAGTTTGCCGGCAGAGATACTGAATCCGCCCAGATTCACCATACAGTAAGGAGCCCGGGTAACGTCAGTGAGTGCAAAGGGTTCCCAGTACCCAATCGCAATACCAATACGATAAAGCTCACTCATCGGACAGATCTGTACAGGACTGGAGGGATTTTCCGTATCCGGTTCATTGCCAGCCGCAACCGCTACATTACCAATCGTCAGGGGGAAAAGGCACCGCCAGCAGATGTCGGTGATCGGATTGACAAAATGTCCCTGACACTCCGGCGCAGAGGCACGTACTGTCGCTCCGGTACTGAGTAATGCCACCAGCGCCAGGACGGATAATGTGTCTTTCATTCGCGTCTCCTCTCGATGTCAAACCTGACGAGGTCAGGGTGCAACAGACGTTCTCTCTCCTTGTTCCGCTGTTCCGCTGTTCCGCTGCGCGACGATGATGGTATTTTTTTATTCCTGAGGCAGTGCGGCGGACGTGATTTTCAGGCGTCGTCCGTCCTGTATGACCCTGGCCGGGATATACGTTAACTGCAGCCTGCGGGATATGACGCCCTGCTGATCGAAGTAAACCCGTGAAGCCAGGCTGTCCGAGGCCTCCCGCACGTTCCCGTTAACCAGGATGATTTTGTAATAGGGTGTGGAAGGCTTCTGGGCCTTCATCCAGGCGATCTGGCGCTTATCATCGCCATCGATAAAATAGAGCGTGAGATTCAGGGAAAGTGTGTCGAGGGGATTGATGCGATCGCCCTGATGAACGAAGATGTGATGCTGTGCGTCCGCAATGTCCTGCTCCGCGGTAAAAGTGGGATCATACCAGGAGACATGTTCCCGGGAGTCGGCTCTCAGGCCAGGTACCGGAACCGGACGAAGTGCATGTGCTTCCACCCGCTGCGCAAACTGCTGCTCCAGCGCAGAGAGCGTCCCGTTGTTCATCATTGTCGCCAGTCGCGTCTGGATAAACGCGAGAAAACTCTGTTCCGCAACCGGCCAGGTATCACCCCAGGTCCCCAGATCTTTCGCCTGAGACAGGGGCAAAAGCCCGACCAGTAAAAATATAGCGATAAGGCTGTCTCTCATCGTATTTCTCATGATTGCCTGCCTCTGGACCGAGGCCCGGATGATGTTCAGGGAACAAGCTCACGATTGATGGCGTGAACAGGCTTGTTCACGACCGGTAACGCAGTTTTTCGTAACCTGTGTGATGACAAAAAGGCGCCGTTGTCATCAACGGAGCAGATCTGGCTTTCTCATCATGGACGCTGACGTGCAGACGCTGCCGACATGCGTTTCGCCACGTCCGCCTGAATCTCCGGTGTAATATCCGGCGCACCGGCGACCTCCGCCGGTGCCACCAGGATGATCACGTCATGATGTCGTTGCCAGTCAGTTAATGCACCGTTGAGTGCAGCATTGAAACGGCCCGTGGTTTTTTTTACCGCCTCCTCTCCGGGATGTTGATGGCTCAACTGAGCCATAAAGCTGTTCACCGTGCCCTGCATATCAAAGGTCACCACCTCCTGCTGTCGCGAACAGAAAATTCTCACCGTAAGCCACGCGTTCAGGAGAAGCAGAATGCCACTGACAGCCGCCACTGACGTGACGATACGTCGCCAGCTGCGTTGCTGGCGTCGCAACCGTATGCATTTTGTTATCGGGATCTCTGTTGCATCCATTTCTGGAGTAACTCCATTTCATCAGGATACTTGTGGCAGGCCAGACGCCACACTGTCTCGGCAACACTGTTCCCCTCGCGCAGGCTCTGCTCACGATATTCAAAATCTTTACCGTCTGAGGAGGACATCACCCGACTGAGCGGGTCGAGAAGCAAACGGTGATAAGAAACCTGACCGGCGACACGCAGCATAAAGGCACTGAAATGGGCATCTTTGGCAGACGGGAAACCTTCAATGATGCTCTGTTCAGCAGGGCTAAACTGCCCTTCATTTGTCTGGTTATATTTGCGAAACGCCTCAAGATTCTGACGAAGCAGGATCTTGAAGGACGAATTCGACCAGGCTGCCTTGGCTGCGACACTGGCCTTTTCACCATCAAAATCTTCAATACCCTGTGTGATAGTGATATAGGCGCCGCCGTATTTCCTGGCCGTTCGGTAGCCGTTTTCAATAAAGTCGCCGATAAAACCGCTCTCACTTGCGAGCAGTTTCCAGGCTTCATCAATGATGGCCGCCTTACGTTCACTGCGTGGCGACAGGAACATGCGCTGTTCGACATAAATCATCATGGAAAACATGATGGCGGCCAGAAGGTCTGGCTTGTTCTTGAGCTTGCCCATCTCCAGTACACAAAACCGAACCGAATCATCCAGCGCCGGGTTTGGGCTGTTGAAATACTCTCCGTATATGCCGCCGGTGGTGTATTTGTGCAGGGATACGATAATTTCTTCCATCCGGTTTCGTACGGTATCGGCCGTACGATACTGTTCGGATACAACCAGCGTCTTAAGATGCGCGACGACATCATCGATTAGCGCCGCATTTCTTTTTTCCATCCAGACGCTTTGCACGGCGTTCAGAAGAATGGATTTGGTGGTATCGTCAACACCACCTGACGGGCACGACAAAACCAAAAGTAAATCGCGAATACTTTCCGCCGATTCAACAATATTCACGACCCCTGCAAACGGGTTAAATTTCAGCTCGGTGGCGTCGACATACACGCCCCCCACATTGGCACACAATGTTTTATAGGAATCCCCCATGTCGAAAGCCCATGCCCGTCCTTCGCTCTCGAGGATCTGGCGAATAAGGGTTTGCATAAGGATAGATTTACCGCCACCTGACGTCCCGCATATACCCAGGTTATAGTTGTCATTACCCAGGCCGGAGTCACTGTCAAACAGATCCAGAAACGAGAGCTGGTTGCGATAAGAGGGGATCGGCACGCCTCTGGAGCAGATCCGGTTGTCCGCGACAACGGGCATCAGATTCGCCACATTGAACGCTTCCGCCCTTAGCGTAGCGCCACTGCGCTTCATATCACTCCATAACCCTTCCGGCATCATGAACGGAAACAGCGCGAGGTAATTACGCATCTGCATAAACATTGGGGGGCACAACACAATCCCGTTGGCACGAAAGGTATTGTTTAACGCCAGCTCGCACATCAATGCTTTTTCGTCATCATCCTCACAAAACAGCGTGACGCTCAGGCTGTAACGCGCCAGCGCCGACTGTCCTTTCGAGAGGCGGGAGCGCAACCCATCCCACTCCCGGGCCGCCGTTTTTACGCCGGGCACCCATTTGCCGAAGGGCGAGTTTGCACGCTTGTCGTTAGTGGCAAATTTGCGCAGCGCTTCGTTCTGACTTTTTGCCTGAGGTTCCAGCTCCGTCGTCAGGGTGATGGCGAAGGGGCAGGGTACGGTTGATCCGGGATCAAGGAGGTTACTGAGGTTATTTCCCCCCTGCCACAAGGCAAACTGTTCCGGGTTTTTCTCCGGCATGAAACTCATTATGCGCGTGGAGATTCGTTGACCGTTGGCCGCTGACAGGCTCTGTCGAAGACTGTCTGCCCTGACCTCAAGCGTGATTGAGGGCTCAACACATTGTGCGTTCAGTTCTTCATAAGGATCCACCTGACGGGACGGTGGCGTGACCTGGTCGTGACGATAATTGATCAATTCACGTACCAGCCCCAGTAATCCCCCATCATTGACCAGCACAGAATGCAGGCGGACAGCAAAGAGAGATTGCTGCAGGATACTCAGTGTTTGGCCAAGCGAGCTGAAGACGCGGTCATCGAGACGACGACATTCTTCTGCGTAGCTGATAAACAGACGGTAATTACGTAGCGAGAGTGGATATCCTTTGTTGTTTGGCAGACCATAGAGGGCGCCACGCTCATAAAATGCGCGGGTTATGCGTGCAAATTTGTCCGCATGTTCACCCCGCCAGCTCATCCCCGTCAGGCCCGTATCCAGCATATCACTGATGCATTTACTCCCCAGAAGCAGCACGCTGAGGGGTCTTTCACGGGGAAGCTTATTGCGCAAAAAATTGTCCAGGGCATCCACAATGCTCTCATTCGCACCGATAAGCGGTGTACATTCGAGAACAAATCCGACGGTAGTGCTGTTGATGAACATACCTGTTTCAGGGTCGAAATGCCGGTAGGGAAGCATGCTGAGCAATGAGGGGTAGGCCATCTCCTTCAGCACTGCGCCCGCTTCCGGTGCTCCGTCCTTGATGTGCCAGCCGGTAAGCATGCGTCGGAAAAATTCATTATAAAGAGTCATTTTCTGTACCCAATCCAGTGGTCAGGTACTGCAACGAATGAGACGACAGAAGGAGCATGATAAACGTCATCATCATCTACCCAGGCCGCAATCCACAGACGCGCAATAACCGGGCCGGCTCTCCCGGGCAGCGTCGCGCGGGTCTGCGTGTTTGAGACCATGACAACGTCTGACCCGCGGGATGAATACCCTCCCTTACCTGCCAATATGCCGGGAATGGACGAAGATGGCTTCAACGATGGCATGTCAGAGATCTCCGGTATGCTGGTTTCCACTTTTCTGTTGGCCTCAGCTGGCAGGTGCCGGGCTAACTGGTTGGCGTCTTCCATGGTCAGGCAGCGATCGTGTGCCAGCGATTGGCAGTCAAAATCCGTATTCATTCCAGCGCAGCCTGAAAGCAGGCAAATACCTGTAAGCATCGCAGTCAGATTACTGGTCATAACTGGGTCCTGTGGGCTGAACAACGTTGTGAAGAATGAGGGCAGAAATCGCGTGAAGGTATGGGAAGAGTGCGGGCTTTCCGGCATTGCATACACATACAGTCCATCGGAAACCGAATCCGCTCCTGTTTCAACACGGCCGTGAAGTGGCTCTCCGGATAGCAGCCTTATTTCCACGTAGCCGTTGACGGGTTCGCCGTTCCAACGGCGTCACCCAGTTTTAGCTCGTTTAACACCTCTTTCGTGATGCTGATGCCATTATCTGAAGACGTTTCTGGTGGTGTCTGTCGGGTTGGTTTTGCGTCCTCTCCATCGACATACCTGAGCTGAAAACCTTCCTGAAACACAACAGAAACGGAGACGCCTGCCCCGACAGGGATGACGGGGTGATATTGTTCAGCACGCTTGATGAAATATTCCGACAGGGTTTTCCCTGCCTGGGAGGTCCCCCCGCCCAGACCCTCGCGAGCAACTTCTCCGCTCGTTACGCTGTGTGAGGAGCCAAGACCGACCGTCGTTGACCCGACACTGGACATGGCGCTTCCCATGGCATCAATGGCTCCGCCGGCAAAAGCAAACCCGACTATTTTACCGTTACGTATCACGGGCGTCGCACGGATGCCGTTTTTGCCCATAAAAGAGATATGACCTTTGATTTTCTGATCGATGATCCGGTTATGGATTTGGCATGACAACCGATCGGTGCGCAACAACGCTCTTTCGCTGGAGATGTCGCCATACGCGGCGGCCGTCACGAAGCAACCGCGCAGATCATATTCACCGTCATTCGGCAGAATCACTTTCCCCGTCAAACGAAACTGCATGGGAGAGGAGGCACTCTCCCCAGTGACCGATGCATTAGCATCAGCGCCTTCAATCACCGTCGCCGGGGCAAAGCTGCCAGAAGGGATATAAGGCAGAGTGTGACGTTTACTGTTGGTACGGCTGTATCCGACGGTCATGGTTGATAGCTCAGATGGGTGCTGTGCACGGCCTGAGTTCACCGTCTGGTTCATCGGGAGCCCCGGATAAAATGCTGTTGGGGGAGGCACTGATGCTGGTAAGGATGTGCCGACAGGAAGTTGAGGTTCGGCCCTGTCATCCCGCAGTTTGAGCGTATCGGCATGATTTTCTGAACGCAGTGAGTCCATCTGCATCTGGAGATGTTTTAATGCATCGTTTTGCATCTGTACCGTTTTCCGGTACACCTCATTTTCTCCGGTGATCTTCGTCAGCTGCAGCTCAAACTGGTTCAGTTTTTTGTCCACCTCAGATGCCGTGTGCTGCAGGTCAGCGACTGCGCTTTCACTGACCTTTTTGCCAAAGGTGGTAGAGGTAACCGCCCCGGTCATATCCGGGACAGGTTTAACTGGCTGATTTTGTCCCGGTGCGGCCCGGGAAGGGGATCCAATGTACCAGGCTACAATACCTGCGCCTGCAAGACCCAGTAATAGTGCCACCAGCAAAGCCATCTGCTTGTTGCGCGTCATCACATTAATATTGGTCACGATGCGCCTTCTTATCCTCATTCTCACCTGAGGCAGTCATCCATACAGAAGCATCTTCGTCAGGCATTAATCGGGTTTTGAAAGGATAAATCATCACGGCGCGAACGCCTTTTGCCTGAAACAGCTTCTCAGTGAACGCCACCACGTGACGTTTGGTATTGCGGACATCCAGCCGATAGAGACGCAGCTCTCCACCGCTCCACATGTCCACCGGCTCCACCCTGAGTCCGGCAGTTAACTGAAGCCGTGGCATGGCGACGACTGGAGCCTTCAGAAAACCCTGCGGCGCCTCCCCTTTCAGAACGGCCTTCTGTATATCGGTCAGCAAATGGAGGTAAGGCTGCGATCTCTCCCATTGACGGGTGGACTCATTTTGCGCAGGTGTATCGGAAATGAAATGCAGCACCCGGCCCTGTCTTTTCTGGGGCAGCCCGATAACCGAGACCGTCAGTCCCCCTGCCGTGCGTAAGAAAAATGTGAAGGGCCTTGTTTGCGTGGTCATGAGTACAACCCCCCCGTTCGCCTGTCCCTGCGCCTTGTTGGCATTGACAAACATGCCCTGAACACTGTCGACAGCAATAATACGGTCCCCGGGCACGACAAACAGATTGGGATCGGTGTTGCTGATCGCGATTCTGACCTGGCTGTCAGGTCCGACGGGAATATCAACAGGGGGCAGGGATACGGGACTGGCATGAACCTGGAAATTCCCGCTGGCGGCTAAAAACAGCCCGAACTTAATGTAACGCAGACACATTTGTCTTCTCCCTGAATGCTTTGATGGTGACCATCCCCCGGCGATAACGGAGTTCCAGCCTGAGAGTCTTCTCTTCAGGCAGTTGCTTACGACTGCCTATCCATTGCTGAACAGTGCCATGAATATCCACCATGCCCGCGGACGGGTAAGTATCCAGACCTGAGAGATAGAATGCCGAGGTGACGTTATTATCAATGACCCGCTGGGCTTCTTCCGCCAGGACGTCCTGCATGGCAGGACGTGTCTCATTGTCGAAGAATCGCAGCAATGCCTGATGATTGGCCTTAACCGATTCAGGAGAAACGTTGTAGCGAAGCAACACTAACGATTCGGCGATCTGCTCGAGATAGCTCGCATCCGTTCGGTTGCGGGACAGCGTAAAGGATGCATCCAGTCCCATCGGAATATAGGTTTCCTCATGGCTGTTAATCAGGGCATCGATCTGTAACCAGGCCAGCGTATTGCCACTCAGGGAGATGACAAGCAGCCCCAGGAGCATGACAAATGCGAGCGAGGTGTAACGCCCCATGAAGCGGTGCGCCTTCAGTTCCACACTCTCCCTCCTACGGTTTACTCAGCGAAGCCACAACCGGTATGACGAATCAGGTATTAATTTGTATCTGCCGTTGAAAAGAATCGAAGGAAAAGACCAGTAGCAAAGGTTAAATAACCAGGTGGAACCTTTGCCTTTTTTGAAATGTTTTAATCCCGTCCAGAGTATGACTGACATGATCAGGCCAGTGACATATTGTCCCGTATAAAAGCCCCATGCCATGGGGCAAAATACCGCGAGCGTTTCGTCTGTGGGTAATCCCACGGGACCTGACCGTTCATTCAGGGTCTGGGGAAAAATAAAGCGAGCAGCACGCGTTTCATTCATGACGGTTGGCCAGATTATCAGCCACCCGACCGGGCGGAAATAATGGCAAACACCACTTTTGTGACCACGATGAATACCGGTATAAAAAGGAAAGTAGCCGGATTGTGGTTACGCAGGTAGAGCAGAAAAACCAGTACCGCTTCAGCCAGCATGAAGTAGTACATCATTGTGGAATCCGGACCAAACGTATCCTGAGCGTCTGCTTTGCCTGCAGAAGTCAGATCTTCAGCGTGAACCATGCCCCGTGCGGCAAGCCAGAGTAGTAGCGAAACCGCAAGATATTTTAACACCACTGGTGCCAGATGACGGTTAGGCCACCTCGGGTAAAGGGACATCACCCCAGCCATACCGCATAAAAACCTGAACCTTTCAGGCAGCCAAGCTAAACGCTCTTCACGCTGTTTATGCAACGTTTTAACCATATTTTTTCCTCAAACAGGGTTAACAGGAGATCATATTTCTCTCGTCAGGAAAGTCATTTCTGCGCAATATTTTTTGCTCCAGGACGCTACCGCCCCAGGATGTCAAACCTGTCGTGGGGAGAACACACCCGACAACTACTGCGACAAAAGAACTCCCCTTTTTTCCTGAACGCATAACGTCATACCCGGAAAAAACTCGCCGGATATAATTTAAACCCAGGTAATCGACGTGTTTTCGCTAATCACTAAAATCGTTACCAACGCTTATTCATTATGATAAAAACAGCACGAATAAAAAGTTAGACGGGTGTCGAGTGATAATAACCCCATAGTGCCATTGACTGAGTCTGAAGTTAACGCGTCCTCATATCTTCGTTATTCTTAGTGAGGAAAATCAATATTCTCATCCCAAAAACCATTGTCTTTTATAAAAAACATTCTTTATTCAATAATAATCATTCTAAAAGATGTTGAATCGGAAAGAGGGCGTTTTTAACGCATAAGTTTTAAGACAGGCTACGGACAGTTACACTATGAAGGGAAAAGGTTATTCATAGTCTGATGATGGCAGGTGATGAAATCAATTTTTCTGGAATACGATTGATCCATTTATACTCTTCCGCCGCACTTAACAATCCCTCACGATTAAAAACACCTAACTTTGCATAAACATTTCTGGCTTTGTTTTCCACAGTTTTAGGGCTTACTCCCTTATAAGCCGCAATTTTTCTGATTGAGCATCCGCAAATAATCATCCATGCTGTTTCCCATTCTCCTGGCGTGACTCTGGCCAGCGCTTTCTGTTCGGATAACGTTATCAGACTGGTCCTCTTCCTTGTCGGTAATGCTCCGGGCAGCAGAGACGAAAACCAATCTATACGTTGATTACATTCCGCCAGATCGGCCAGAAAAACCATCACACCTCCCCTGTTTTTGTATTCGCAGGGCATTAAGGTCATGATGAAAGCTCTGACGCCGTTAACATCGCAGAAAATGTTCCAGACCAAAAGATTGATTGTCTTTTTTTGTTCAGTAACCAGTGATTCAAAACTGTGTATAATTTCACTATTTCTGTCCGCAATTTCTGTTACGTAATACGCAGGAAGATCAGAATCAAAAGTGATCCCAGGGGGTAGGAAGCGAGAAATAAATCCCTCGCTGGCATCGACAATGTGATGGCAGGAATCTTTAATGTACCAGCACTTTATGTAACGCTTGTGAAAAAAATAAATATCACGATAAAGCTGTTGAGCTTCGGTTTCATCTTGTGGGTCTTTCTGCGCCTGCATATTCAGCTCCTCAAACATCGATAATGACAACGCCACTTTTTGCTAATCATCACTTAATATCATTCTAATCCGTGTTTGTGCCTGTGATTTCAACCAGTCAATCAGACTGGCGTAATTATTTCGGGTATCGGCCTTAATATCTTGAAGATCAAACATAAGTTTCAAAATCTGCTGCGCCACAAGCCGTGACTTGACGGCCTCCGTCATGATTTCCTGCTGAATTTTATCCTGCTTACAAAGTGTCTCATCCTCTCTTTTTTCTTTAGCACTGCGATAGACTCTTATCCCTAATTCGAGCATTTCTGAGCAAACGCTTGAGATATTTGCTTCAGCATGAGTGTCACCTTCCTCGCGTCGCTCATTCACAATCGCGAGAATGCTATTCAGGGTTCTCTGTTTCATATATACATTTTGCCGCGGCATCACCCTTACCTCGTCAGAGAAAATGCACATGAATAAGGTTCAAATGGTGTCATAGAAAAAACCATCGCCTCATTCACAGTAAACAAATGTATCACTTATGCAGTGCTACTGTATTTATCCTAACACTTTAATTTTTATTAATTAGCCATTATAAAACCACACCCCGGCACTCTATAAGCGATTATACAGCCCTTATTCGGCCAATATACTGAAGAATAAGGCTTTGCTTCAAAGAATAATTTTTAAGCTAATGAATGCAAATGTTAATCTCGAAAATCATTTATTTGCGTGGGGTGTGCTGTAAAGTGAATGAGGAGCGCCATACACCTGAGCATATGTTCGGGATGGTTTACACCCTCCCCTGATATGAAGAATTGAGGAAAAATGGTCAGAGCAACTGCATTCATCCTGTCAGTCCTTCTGCCGGGTCCCCTTTATGCTGGAGACTGTTTCGAGCGTGCCGGAAGAGACTACCAAATAGATCCCGACCTTATCAGGGCGGTAGCCTGGAACGAATCTCACTTCCATAACAGCGTAACAGGAAGGAATCCGGTTTCGGGTTATGGTTCAGGCTTAATGCAGATAGATTCCCAGCATTTTCCTGAACTGAAAAAATATGGCATCTCCCCACAGCGACTTCTGCAGGACCCATGTCTTAATGTCTACACGGGAACCTATTATCTGGCAAAAGCGTTTCAGAAATGGGGAGTGAGCTGGCAGGCTGTCGGGGCCTACAACGCCGGTTTTCAACATTCGGCCAGACAAGCGATGCGGCGATACGCCTATGCCAGCAGGATAGCAAGAACCTACAGAGTCATAAAGACCATGCGGTCGGACGATGACGAATAAAAAAACAACATCTGAAAAGTAACATTCCGTTCTCAGGGAGATTGACTCAGCAATGATTTAACCGGGAAGAAAACCAGGCATATGGCCTCCACATGAATATCTCACAACATCAGGAGACCGTAAAAATTGCCTCCCTTTTCTTTCATTAAAATTGCAGAAAAAATGAGCATTAGTGCCATAGGTAAATTACGCGCTCGACAAAAGAAGCCCATATTTAGTGAGTGTCAACTCATTAATATTTCGTTAATGAAAAAAACCTCAGTTCTGTGCGGTACAGGGTATTTCATATGCAAACATACAGGATAATATGTCCATGTATAAAGCAGACGCGCCAGTGATTTGTGAAGATAGGGCGAGTTGCGGCCATTGTTGTTCACGATGATGAAAGCTTTTCCAGCAAAAATACCCCTCAAGTACTCAGCATACGAATGATGTTTATACGCGCGCCAGGACTCATTTAAAAGGCCATTGCCAGATGAAACGTAATCTCACCAGTTTACTGTATTTTGTCACGGTTGCCCGCGAGCGAAGCTTTACCCGTGCAGCGGCACAGCTTGGTGTCAGTCAACCCGCGTTGAGTCACGGGATTGCTGAACTCGAAAAAAGCACCAATATCCCCTTGCTCTTAAGAACTACCCGTCGGGTTACGCCGACCAAAAGCGGCCAGTGTTTACTGCATGCCATCGGATCGCACGTTGATGAAATACAGTCAGAACTGAATAAACTTAGCGACTTACACATTCAGTATGACCGAACACTCAGGATCAACTGCGCCTCGCTTCTGGTGAGCCCTGTGCTGATGAGAAAGCTAAATCATTTTATTACAGCGAATCCGGAACTTCGTATCGAGTTAGGCAATACGGATCATCCCGAAGCGTTCGCCGGAGAAGCATTCGATGCATATATAAGACTGGGCCCGGGTAAGCGTAAAGAGTGGAACAGTCACCCTGTCAGCCCCCCTGTCAGAATGGCGGTCGTGGGTTCGACAACCTATTTTGGTCGTCATAACGAACCCGAACGGCCGCAGGACTTGTTCGCACATCAGTGCATCCAGTTGATGAAGAATGGGGAGAGGCAAACCAGCCGGTGGTGTTTTAAAAAAGGTGAATTTAAACAGGATACTCATGTCGACGGGCCGATACGGTGTCAGTCTCCTGCCCATCTGATTACTGCCGTCTTATCCGGTGCGGGACTGGGGTATCTGCCAGAAGGAGATGTCCTTCCCTTTATTGAGAAAGGACAAATGAAGAGGGTGCTGGAGGACTGGTGTGAGCCTTTACCCGGCTACTACCTCTGCTATTCGGCATATAAGAAGGCATCAGAGCCTTTGTTGAAGCTCATCGACTCGCTGGTTGAGAAGTCGCAAAGTTAGGCATTAGCGTCGAACGTCCGGCGATGACTGTCGGCACTGTAAATCCTGCAGCCAGAGCAGGTGAAGCCCTGTATCGCAGGGCTTCACCTCTTAGCACGCCATCAGGAATCGATGTGCTTTACTGGCGGCGCTGGCCGCCTGAAAAATATAGCGTTTATCGTCCTTCAGCGATTTCAGCCACGACGCAATATAGCTTTCGTGCTGGACCTCTCCACTCACGCCCAGGTCAGCCATCAAAAATGCGCAGCCCAGCTCAGCGATCAGTTCTTCAAACGCATAGCTCTCTGAACCAAATTTGCCCCCCTTCTCGCGGTCAAGGCGGCTTGCTGCGCCCGTCCAGTGAACCAGTTCATGCAGTCCAGTCGCGTAAAAGTTCGCGGCATCTGTGAACAGATGGCGTTCAGGTAGCCAGATTTCATCTGTTGAAGGCTGATAATACGCCCGTTGGCCGCGTTCGTTAATATTCGCGCCAGTGCGCTGAAAAAGCGCTTCAGCCTCTGGCAGTGGATCAAACCCGGTCACTGCCTGCGGGCTGATTTCGTCGTCCAGGTTAAGCCCGTCTGTCTGCTCGATGTTGAACACGGTGAAGGTTTTCAGCATCGGGATCCGCTCCAGCTCGCCGGCATCGTTTTCTTTCTCCAGCGTCTTATAAAAAATGCCGGTTGTGCCGGTTTCACCCTTACGAACCCGTGCGCCCTGCTCTGTGGCCTGATGGTAAGTCAGCCAGCGTGGATCCTGAAAGCCATGTTTTGCCGCACTGCACCACAGCAACATGATATTCATCCCGGTGTAGGCCTTGCCGGTACTGAAATTCGACGGAATACCCGACACTGCGCTGTTATGTTTCCACGGACATACCCAAGGCTTAACCCCCCTTTCCAGGGCCTCGATAATGCTGTTGGTTACCGTCTGGTATACATCCGTTTTTGTTCTGATTTTGTCTTTACACCCTTTCGTTTTTGAGGAGCCTGACGGCTCCAGCGGGGATACGCTGGTCGCCTGTGCGGCAACAGGGGCGGTTGTTTGGGTATGCAGGTTCATCGTCATGGCAGTTTCTCCTTTAGTGTGAATTTCGTCTTCGTATCGCCTGACGGTTCGTCTTCCCCGGAGTCGTTCTGGCCCGCAAGGGCGCGTAGCGTGCTATTTACCCTTGCGGGCCGGGTTGAGACGGGGGACGATTACCGGAAGCCTGATACGAAGGAGAAAGGCAACACAGGAGAAAATGACGGGATGCATACCCGGGCTTACCGCCCCTTATGCTGCGCGGGTGAAATGTGATTCATCCTGATGCTGATTCAGGGATGGCCGCCCAAAGGGCCGAGATACGAAGCCGGTCGATGCGCACAGAACGCAAGCAAAAAACGGAAACGCTGCTGCCCGAAAAACTGATTGGTTAAAAAAGACAACGATGGCGGGTCCCACGCAGATAAGAATGTCGCCGAAAATGCCCTGCGGATGGTCTGTTGGGGTCGTAAAAACGTCCTGTTCTTCGGCTCTGACCAAATGGTGAGCGGGCAGCACTATTGTAGAGGCTGAACGGGAGGAGCAAATACGACACAGAATGCTTTCTCCGCTATGTGCCTGATGGCATACCCGACTGGCCATTCAACCGATTCAGCGAGCACCGGCTTCGGCGCCTCACACGGCCAACGGGATAAGGCATCTCCATCCTGTACGTTGACCTTTATCTTCACCATGAGAAGAGGTTGAGGCGTTCTCACACTGACCAGGCCCGTCCCCCGCCACGACGATCATGTTGCTGCATGGTGGTGACGCTTGTATGGCCCATTGCACCTTTCACCGTAACGCATGGTTTTATCCCTTACCGGGGATACAGCTGATTTTATCCCCGGTAAGGGATAATAAAGGTTATATCCCTGGTAAGGGATAAAACCTTTATCTGTTTGCAGAGAGTCAAGCCCTCATTCATTTAGCGCAACGGGCGGTTAAACCAGACGTGCATGTAGCTTAGTCATGGACCGGGTAATCGACTCAACAACCTCAACTGAAAAACCGGCGGGCAAAGATTCTGATACCCTCTGTAAAGCTGCAGGCACGTTCTTAGCGAAGAAGTCCAGGATCTCATCCATTTCACTTTTCCGGAAGTTCACTTCATCCGCTAAGGCGAAGAAGTGTCGGGGGTAGATCTGGTTGATTTCATACTTCCGTCCCTTGGTTGCTTTGAGGCTCATTGCAAGTTTGAGGTCGCCAATATGCAAACCTCGTCCACCCAGCACGGGGAACGCAGAGATAATGTCGTAAAACGGGGTTAGCCGGTAACTTCCACCTGCCTCAATAAAAACAGAAAAATTCTTGGCATGCCCGTCAGTCGCACCAAGCAGCCACTGGAAAACCTGAAATTTCATAAAATTAAAACGGTCCTCGAGTGCATTACTCGAGCCAAGCAGGAACGCCATTATCTCAGGGATCCCAGGACCACCATCAGATTCATACTTAACCGAGGAAGGCAGACCGAACACCTGACACATATCTTCCTGGGGAAGACGTAATAACATCGAGTGTTCTCTGTTCCACCGCCGATCAAAACGCTCAACGGCTAATGCTCTTATACAACCTGCATTGATGATTTCGGCATCCGGAACGTCAATGCCCAGTGCCATGGCTAACGCGAGACAAAAATACTCATTATCAACGCTTTCACTCAGATCGAGGGTCGCGCTGGGCTGGTGTATTTCACCAATGGGTAATTTGATGATATGGCTGGTTGGGGTGATCCCCCTCGGAATACACCAATCCCTGTCGATTTTGAGAAGGGCGGTTTTTTCCTGTGCGCCTGCAACGGATATGCGAAAATCGTCCTCCCCGTTAATCATACCGAGGGGAATATCGGACTGATACGAACTCAGAATTGCTTCAAGCCGGTTCTCATTCAATCTCTCCCATGACATCACCGGCGCCGGAGTGTGTTCTCCCTGAGGAAGCAATGTGACGGCCCCGACGCTGTCACGCCCGATCTCGGCTAACAAATCGAACGGCTGCCTGGATGATGTCTGATAGCGTCTTACGATGCGGTCCCGGATAGCAGGATTATCGGGGAGCAGATTATCGAAATAATTAATGACTGCGTCAGACGTTATCGTGCCAAACTGTAAGGGAAGAGACAGAGATATGGGCCTGGCATAGCGGTTGTACAGCCATTCCCGGTCATATCTGAATGTATGCGCCCCGTTCGCAAGTTTCGTGAGTTCTCCGACCCGTTCGTTATTCATCCATGTTGTGAGCACAGGCATTACCAGTCCACCTCCTTCTGGCGGGAATGAGGCTCCCCATTCTGTATGTCGTGCTTTTCATAGAGCACCAGAGACATTTCAAGCGCCTGAATCAGTTTAAAAAATGTTTTAATCGTTGTTTTATCAGGATTATTTTCAAAATTTGAAATCGTAGCCTGCTTGATGCCGATTCTCGCGGCCAGTTCAGTTTGAGTAAGTCCATGTTTCTGGCGGGTTAGTTTGAGGTGATTAGCTAATTGTTTGGGGCTGTAAATTGCGAGTGTATTCATGGTACCGCTGCTCCAGTAAAATTATCCCCACAAACGGATAACGTAATGTTTATCCTTTTGTGGGGATAATGTCAAAGCTTAGTTAACTCTTAAAGCATTCGGTTTTTTTGAACTACCTGATTAATTACTCCTCTTTTATCTGTTCTGTCGCGGGTAAGGATGATCACGCCTTTTCTACACACATGAGAAACATTAGCGACCATCACATTATCTTTTTCAAGAGACTGGACCGGTCGCGGTACGAATGGATAACCCGAAGTAGTGACCAAGCTGAATGTCACTGAGCATATGGTCTGCCGGCCCACAGGCATAGCATCCCGGCCGGAGCAGTAAACACTGGTCGGCCACCTGGCTGGCATGACTGATAAAGTGGGTGTTCATGATGATGGTCTTCTGCTCCTTCTTTGCAAGTTCATGTAGCAGGCTGATGATGCGATGCTGATATGTGAAATCGAGACTGGACTCCGGCTCGTCCAGAATAAGCACATCGGGGTCCGGAACAAGTGCTTTTGCGATAGCACAAAGCTGAAGCTCGCCACCGCTGATCTGATTGACATGCTTGCCTCTCAGATGCCCGGCACCTAACCTGACCAGCACGGCTTCAGCCCGGGCGTAATCATCAGGAGTGGGCGTCCTCAGATAACCTTTATCACCTCCCAGACCAAACGTAATAAAATCGAGAATGGAATAGTCAAAGGGGATATGTCGGGTCTGCGGGACCCAGGCCAGGCAGACCTTTTTGTGGTCAGGACGCTCAATAGTGCAGCGTCCGGAATGCGGACGGAGGATCCCGGCAACAACTTTAAGCAACGTGGTTTTCCCCGCACCGTTCGGGCCAAGAACACACAGCACTTCTCCCTGCCCCAGCCGGAAGCTGATATTCTCAAAAACCGGCCGTTGACCTTTAAAGCCATAGGTCAGGTTCTCAGCGATGATCATGAGAGGCTCCTCTGACATACAGATACGCAAATAACGGCGCCCCTGTCAGGGCGGACAGAATACCGACGGGAATTTCCGCGTAGGTGAGCGCGCGGGCAAGCGTGTCGATAACAAGCAAAAAAAGCGCACCACATAATGCCGAGACGGGGATTAATTTTCCGTGGTTGTTTCCGACCAGGGCTCTGACAAGATGGGGGATCACCAGTCCCACCCATCCCACCACGCCACAGATAACGACGGACGCCGATATCATTACAGAGGCTGAGACCAGAAGTATTATCTTCAGTAACAGCGGATGTAAGCCCTGAATTTTCGCCTCATCGTCGCCCAGAGAGAGAATATTCATCGTCCACCGTAGCCTGTAAATCACGAAATAGCAGAACACAAAGAGCGGGATCAGGCTGAAGACTTCTGTTTTGACCAGCGATGAAAAGCTGCCCATCAGCCAGAATACGATGGCGGGCAGAGTATCCTCCGGATCGGCCAGATATTTCAGGACAGAGACAAAAGCGACAAATACCGAGGCAACGATAAGACCCGAGAGGATCGTCACGATCGCCTCCTGGCTTTGCCGGAGAAAGCAGAGGCCAAACACCAGGGCGAGGCTGAGCATCCCGAATAGAAAGGCACATCCCGTGGAAACCTGATAAGACAACCCCATCACGATCCCCAGCGCTGCACCAAAGGCTGACGCCGAGGAGGTGCCGAGCACATCCGGGCTGGCCAGGGCATTTTTCAGTACGGCCTGATACGTCGCGCCGGCGACAGACAGTCCCGCTCCCACCATCACGGCAGCGATGATACGTGGCAGGCGCAGATCGAAAATCACAGCCGCTTTTTCTCTGGCGTGATCCGCGTAGGGTGCTCCCAGCAGGATATGCATCACCTCCTGTACCGACAGAGAATAACGGCCGATAAACAACGAGGCCAGGCTCATGAGAACCAGGCCGGCACACAACAGGATCAGTAGCCGACGGTAGGTTTTTTGTTCCGGCATAACGTTCTCGGGGGTGGCTGAAAAGGGACGTCGTTTAACGCTGGCTGAGAACTTCATTCAACAACCGCTCCGGGATAGCGTAGTTAAACATGGTTTTGTAATACGCTCTCGTCAGGCCTTTCATATCAGCATCACTCACAAAGTCAGGCTCCAGTTTGCTGATCATAAACAAGGGAAGCAGGGGCGTTTCAGCAGACAATCCTCCCCAGTTGTGTAATCCCACCGGCGTTGAGTAGATCCGCTTGTTTTTCCAGGCGCGTATCCCCTGCCACATCTGTCCGGGATTGCGGTTATCGAGCAGAGCCCGGGCACTCCCGAACACAACGAAAATCACATCCGGGTTCCACGCCATGATCTGCTCCATAGAGACCGTAATGTACCGACCGGCATCACCGCTCACCTGAAGGTTTCCGGCAACATTCTCCATGCCGGCCATTTTGAGGTAGGTGTCGCCGAAAGTATGGGGACCACTCACACGCAGGGTCTTACCGTCACTTTGTTCGAGGTATAACGCTCTGATGTGCTGCTGACGTATCCGGTCGGCATAGGGCTGGATTGCTTTCCGGGTCGTCTCCCACGCGCGATGAAATTTGTCGGTCCGGGGCAGGCCGAGCGAATCCTCAAAGGCGGTTTCCCAGTAGCTCTGCGTCTCTTCGGGATCGTATTTAGCACTGCCGCCAGTATCCAGATTGACGAGCGGCACGCCCGCGCGTTCGAGATGGTCATTCTGGCTTTTTCCATAATAGAAAATGATATCCGGATGAAGATTCAGTAACGTTTCAAGATTTACTGAATAATCTTCGTTTATAAATCGCGTGGTGATCCGTCCAATGTCGGGCTTCATATCTTTCAGTACGTTCATGTTGGCATGCAAAAAAGCCCAGGGCCCTACGCCAACGACCTGACTGTATGCCTGGGGGTTGGCAAGAATCACCCCGAAGGGGCAATTACCGGTGATGATTACCCGATGATGCGTGCCTGGTTTCTCCGCGGCGGCATGCACAAAGGCGGGAAAAAAACACAGGGCCAGCAGGAGCGTGTACAGGACGTGCAGAACTTTAAGCATAAAGATGAGCCTCCAGGTTTAAGGGAAATAACAACCAGTCGTCCTTCCAGCCGGCTGGCCGACAGCCCCTCACCGACGTGGATAAAGGTGAATATTACGTCGCCACTGATCGCGACTGCGGTTATCGGGCATGAGTGTGCAGAGATTTCCTGCGATGCTTCTGTCTGATCCGCAGATAGCTGACCCCCAGTGATAAAAGTGAGAACAAGGTCCCCGCCACCATGCTGGCACGAATGGCCCCCCCACCGAAGACGTTAAACATGACCGCAACCAGGGCTGAGCCGATGATTTGTCCCGTCAGGCGTGATGTCCCCAGCAGGCCGCTTGCAATATTGTTTTGCTCAGGACTGACGGCGGTCATAATCAGCAAATTGTTCGGGGACTGAAACAACCCAAAACCGAACCCACAGAGGGCCACCCGCCAGAGGATCTGCCCGTTCGATGGCATATGGGGAAGCCATATCATCAGAAACATGCCGACGACCAGCATTAGCAGGCCTGCTATTGCCACCCGTTCGGCGCCAAATCGCGTACTCAACTCCCCTGCAATCAGAGAGGTCATCATGGTAGCCAGTGGCCAGGCCGTCAGCATCAGACCGGCTTGCACAACGTCCCGGTGCAGCGTGTTATGAAAATAGAAAGGGAGCGCGACGTAGGCCAGGAGCTGCGTACTGTAGGAAAGTAACGACATAGCCAGTGAAAGTGAGAACACGGAGCTTGAGAACATTGCCACCGGGATCATCGCATGGGACTGCTTTATCTTTTGATCGCGAACTAAATGTCTTCCCAGACACACGAGCACGAGAAAACTGACCACCGCAAAGCATGCATGATTTTTTGTCACACTCAGCGTCAAAAATGCGAATGACAGACAGGTCAGAAACACCAGTCCGGCCCCCCCTCTGTCAAAAGGTTTGACCGTATAATCCGATGATCTTAATGAGAATAAACACAAAATAAGTGAAAGACAGGCCACAGGAATATTGATTGTAAACAGCCAGTTCCAGTTAGCCAGTGACAGGATAGTGGACGCCACAGACGGACCCGCAGCGGCGGAAACCGAAACGACCATGACATTAATGCTCAGGCCCCTGCCAAGGAGTCGTGCCGGATAAATCTCTTTAATTAAGGCGGCATTGACACTTAATATTGCGGCCGCGCCCATCCCCTGAACAACACGAAAAAGCGTCAACATATTCAGGGAGCCCGATAAGGAACAACCGAGAGACGACAACGCAAACAGAATGACTCCCGTTATAAATATCCGCGTATTACCAAACGTTCGCCCCAGGGCCGAAAAAGGAAGTAATGTTGCAATCACGGCGAACTGATAGGCATTGATGATCAGAATCGACGCGGATTCGGACACCGAAAAGTCTTTCGCAATCAGGGGAAGTGCCACATTCGCAATCGTGCTGTCCAGCATGGCAATGACCGTACTGAGCGAAACCGCCAGCACTGCAATAATGCTGACCGGTTTGGCATCTGGATCCAATAAACTGTCCACGTCCCCTCCTTTACCACACCTGGCATCATGAAACGCCCGGTATCCCCAAACGGAAATATGCATACGTTATAACATAAGGTGATAATGATAATTATTATCCTTTGAAAGGATGATTAACAAAATATGTCGCCAGGGGTGCGTATCACCCTCACTGAATAATGTGACTGAACGGTATCCAGGTAAAGACGGCATCGTCACATTTAAAAAGGCGTATTGTCTTTTTTTGCCACTATTCACAGCCAGACGATTAAAACAGGCTGTGAAATATAAATAAATTAATAAGTCTGATTATAAGTTTGTTTATTTAGAATCTTATTAGTGCATTTATATAATAAACAGAAAATAAACATGGCATTGATTTTTACGGACAAAACCCGAAAAAAGAAACACATCACATTTCATCAAGTTAGCCGCAGTGATAATAGCACCGCTGAATAACTACCGTTCTTAACTTTACCGAACCGGGTACGGTCTCAGGCCAATCACCGGAGAACCGTTTTGCTTTCACAAGCAGTGGAACTGGCTCATATCCAGGCTCGGCGAACCATGCTTAAAAAAAGGAAACAATAAAATGAAGCAAATTATTCCCACGGCGATAGCCGCCTCACTCAGCCTTATTCTCAGCGGTTCTGTTATGGCGCAGGATCATCATTCCCTGCAGGCCGCACCGGGTTATACCGCCACACAAACCAAAGGGGAAATCCTCTGGAGTGATAATGACACCGCGATCGGCGTGCTTGGATCACTTCGTTTGTTCGGAAAGACCGATTCTGCGCACACGCAGAAACACGATATTCAGAACAACGATTCCCGTCTGGGGATCGCCCTGCGGCATAACCTGCTGGCCGGAGAGAGCGATGCTTTTGCGCTGGGATACTACGAAACGGGCATTCACGGACTGGATTCTTCAACGGATGGCCTCAGCAACAACGTCTATACTCGACAGGCTTACGCCGGGGTGGGCAGCGAAACCCTGGGTATTCTCACGTTTGGTAAACAGTATGCGCCGACGGACTGGGGACTGGGGGTGGATACTACCTATGCCTGGGGCGGCAAAGGAAAACACGATCAGGCCGGCATGTCGACGGATATCGTCAATTCAGCGGGCATCTGGTACTACACGGACGATCATCTTACCCTGGGCGTCATGGCACAGGGAAATGACAGCGTCGACAAAATTGGATTTGCCGACTACGGAAACGGTCCCGACCTGCACGATGCCTTTCGTGACGGCGCCGCACTGGTTCACAACGGCGCAGCGATGGCAGCCCGCTATCAGTGGGAGAATGGCCTGATGTTGTCCACAGCAGCGGCCTATAACCACTATACGGTGAATACCGGCGTCAGCCAGGGCTGCACGCCTTTTGGTCCGAACGGTCACTGTTACCCCTGGACCGAAACGGACGGGCAGCCGTATGACGGGAATACCTATTCCATGGGGATGAATGCCAAATACACGACAAACGTGGGCGATCATGCCTGGTATAACGGTGCCCAGGCCACGTGGTACGTAAATAAAGTGGATAACGTCACCTCAGCGACACGGGGGCATTATCGCCATAATCCTTCGCGAGCAGACGATCAGGAGACCATCCTCGGCCTCGAATACGATTCCCGGCTCCACTTAACGGACAACTGGAGCGTCTACGCCGATGTCAGCTGGCTGCGCGGAGGCGATGCCATGGAGGGACAACATCTTGAATCGACCGTGCTGGGCACCGATTACTGGTTAGGTAAAAATGCGGTCACCTACGTGGAATACAGCTACCAGAAAGCCTGGGGCAACGCCAATGACGACTGGAATATTGACGATCATCTGGGTGCTGTTGGGCTGCGCGTCTTTATTTAGGTGGGTCTGACAGGTGAAGCGCGGGCTCGACAAAACAGTCCTGTGTCTTGCCCGTGTCTCCCGCTGCTCATCGCAGTATGGTGATTCAGCCACGTCAGGGAACGCCTGCCCCCGCCCCGTTGTATGTTCATCCCAGGACACCAAAAGCGACAAACAGTAACACTGTCTCGAGAGAAGCAAAGAAAATGATTTGTTATAACGTAACAAATCATAATCTCAGACAAGGAGTAATGCGGTATGGCCTCACGAACGACGCGACGCGACGCCAGCTCATTCTGGCCGGGCTGACGACACTGCTCACCAGTACGATGTTCAACACGGTCTCCTGGGCACATCCGGGGCATCAGCAGAAGAAAAACGCCCGCCGTACATGCAAACCGCGGGTAATGATAGATCCGGGCCACGGCGGAAAAGATCCGGGCGCCACAGGGTACGAAGGCACACAGGAGAAGCACGTCGTTCTCGAAACCGCAAAATTTCTTCAGGCCATGTTGATCATGAATGGTGTGGATGCACGGCTCACACGTACAGAGGACATCTTTGTTCCACTCTATGAACGGGTTCAGATGGCCCATCATCACGAAGCGGACCTGATGGTATCCGTGCATGCGGATGGTTTTACCAGCCCGAGCGCGCAGGGAGCCTCGGTTTTTGCCCTCTCGACCCGCGGGGCGACAAGTGCAATGGCCAGGTATCTGTCAGACAGTGAAAATGCTGCCGATATAGCAGCAGGTGAAAAGTCGAGTGCCGGAGACCGGTATCTGCAGGAGGTTATTTTCGACCTGGAACAAACGGAAACGATCCGGGAAAGCCTGGCGCTGGGTTCTCAGCTCATTCACCATATTGCCCCTGTCCATACGCTGCACGCCCCCACAACGGAACAGGCCGCTTTTGTCGTACTTAAGTCTCCTTTTATCCCTTCTGTTCTGGTTGAAACGGCCTTCATAACCAATCCTGCCGAAGAGAAACTGCTCAGCACATCGTCATTCCGGTACCGCATGGCCAGTGCGCTGAATGACGGAATACTGAATTACCTGAACACTAAAAAATTATTATAAAATAATAAATTACTATTGTAAGCGTGTAGAGCAATGTCCTGAGGGATCTCCGTGCCTTATGCCGGCACCTGGAGATCGTCACTTATCCGGAGGACATACACGACATGCCCGTTACTTTGCTCTCAGCTCGCCCATTCATTGTATTCATGTGGCTGGTTCTTTTTGCATTCTGTAGCCCTGCCGCGGCGGTTTCGTTATCACACACCGAAGAACACAGCCTGGATTTTTATGGCACGCTGATTGCCAGACGGTTCATAAGCCGCAAGACCAGCGATAACGGTGATCGGACTTATCTTTACTTCGGACTGAGGGGTACGCAACAACTCAGTCATGACTGGCAGGCCTTCGGACAGTGGGAATACACAGTCAGCGCAACAGATGCGTCACGTAACGCAACTCGCCTTGCATTTCTTGGGGTGAGAAACCGGACAATGGGCAGTCTGGATATCGGCAGAAACTGGGGGGTACTGTACGACGTCACATCCCTGACCGATCGTTCGCCCCTGTTCAGGGAAATCTCGTACAACTACGTGGACAACCTGACACGCGGCCGGGCTGAGGATCTGCTGACATATCGCCGGTCATTCGACCTCGTTCATACTCCCGTGCAACTGGCACTTCAGTATCAGTTCCCGGGCCATCAGACGGATCGCCCGGTGACAAAACGTTACGGAAAGGGGCTGGGTGCGTCACTGGAGGCATCTTTCACTTCCCGGTTCAGTGCAATCGTCGCCGCCTCCACTTCTTGCGCAACCCGCGTACAGCAGCGTGATGTGGGCTATCAGAAGCAGATCCGGACACTGGCAGGCGGCCTGCGATATCAGTCACCAAAATGGTATCTGGCGGCCGTATCCAACCGCAGCAATAATGCCATTCACCCGGAACCGGCTGCGAACGCCCATCCCGCATTCAGCGAGGAAGTACTGATGAAGGTGATGCTGACCCCCTCACTACAGCCACATGTGGGGTATACCCGTTTACGTCAAACCGATTCAGGGTATCGCCGGGATGTACTGAACTACGAGGAGGTCGGATTAACCTGGTATCTGGGGAAAAACATGCAGATTTTTATGGATTACAAACTGAATAACCTCAGACACCATCACCGTCAGACTGATGCTGCCGACAAGGGAGAGATAGGCCTCAGCTACCACTGGTAGAAACCGGAGGGACTCAGGAGAAACACGTCGTTCTCAACACCGTAAATTATCTTCAGGCCATGCTGACCATGAATGGTGTGGATGCCTGTCAGCATGGCGCTACTCCTGGGGAAGACGTAGTGCTGGAAGGCTGGTTGTGCCATTACCCTATCGCAAACTTCAGGCTGAGAAGGGATACGATTTGGTTTATCGTTCAGGTTACCAGGATACATTGAAAATACGCATGACCAGACAGTGGTTTTCAGAAGAAATGCGTGTGCTGAAAGGATGAAGGGGATCAGAATATCTGCCTCTGACACGAAACCAGCACGCAGGATACGGGCTGCAGCTAAGCGCGAAAAGCGCCCTCCCTCACCTGCACAAATTCGTAAAAAACCGTCTACCGGCGGGTTGGCCATGAGATGCAGACATGCCGTTTGCGCGCACCCGGATCACACCGCCGCCGAAAGCAGAGGGGATACGATGGGGAACGTGCCCTGCTGACAGGGCATCTGATGCATCTGATGAACGGTCTTCTGAGGGCAACTCACCCGTCATGCTGACGAGGGTGAGCCCGCTGGATAACGTTACTACTGTATGTCATTTCTCATGCCTTTACCGGGGGGGACTCTTCAGACCGGTGTAACTGCGCGATGAAGTTGTTGCGCTGCAGTAATTCATTCAGCGGCCCGGCGTCACTGACCCTGCCGTTATGCATCACGATGATACGATCCGAATAATTAAAGGTGCTGATACGGTGACTTATACTGATGATGGTCGCCGTCGGAAAGTCAGAGAGGATCGCATTGATGGCATGGGTTTCGGAGATGAGATCCAGAGATGAGGTAATCTCATCCAGCAGAATAACGGCCGGATTGCGCAGGAAAAGACGGGCAAGGGAAAGGCGTTGTCTCTGTCCTCCGGATATATTTGTCCCTTCGTTCGCCAGATTGAGATCGAGTAGCGCTTCCCCCTGAAGATGGCCGATCTGAAGGCCAGATTTCGCCAGCGCGCTAATCATCTCCTCACGTGTGGCTTCGGGATTTGCAATCTGCAGGTTGTAGGCCACGCTGTCCATAAACACATATTCTTCCTGAGAGACATAGGCGATATTTTCATAAAATACCTGCTCGGGTAGTTCCTCATTAGGGCATCCTCCCAGAGTATAGTTACCGATGGTAAGCGGGAGCTGGCGTGCCAGGATTTTAAGAAGCGTGGATTTTCCCGAGCCACTTTTACCGGTAATGGTGATGAATTCACCGGTTCTGAAGTGCAGGTTTACGTCATGCAAGGTACATGATGGGCTTTCCGGATAACGGAAACTGACACCACTCAGCGTGATGTCGCCATTTTGTGGTCTGCGCAGATTTCCGTCACGGTCAACCGGCTCTTCCAGCCATCCCCCTGAAAAGGCGGAGAACGCATGGGCGGATTGTCGGAAATTAATATAGGACTGCCCAAGGTTCTCAAGCGGTGCAGAAAGAATAAGAATATAAGAAGAGACAAGGATAAAGTGCTCAATGGTGACCTGCCCTGTACTGGCCCCGTAGAGCGTATAGAAGAAAGCCGAGCCAAAAAATATTATTTGCAGCAGCGCTGATACGAGTTGCGCATGGAAACTGACCTTCCAGAATGAGCGCTGTGTTCTGGCATCCTCCGTCAGTTGGCCATTGAAACGCTTCATGAATACACCAAAACCATTAAAAACCCGGACAACAGGGATATTTCTGACACTGTCCGAGAGAAGCGTGTAGGTTTTTCTTGAGCTGTCCATCAGGGCCTGTCTGGCGGCCACAATTTTATGGGTGTAGACATAATTGGTAAAAACGAAGGATATGGCAAACATAAAAAACATGCATGCAACAATCACATCATCGGAGGCTAATATTGTCCACAGGGCAATAAATAACTGGATCAGAGGCGGTAGCAGGCCAAACGTCAGTTCACGGATAATAATATATATATCATTGGTTGCCTGATTAAGCTGTTGACTAATCCCTCCGGCGTTGTCTTTTTGAGAACCACTGTAATACAGTTTTTTCAGAAAGAATTCTGAAATGGAAGCAATACATTCGACCCTCAACGCTGACTGCAGATAGGTCGCCCAGAAAGCAATAATTTTCTGAGCTGAAATGGCAAAGACATAGACTGCACCCAGTGTAAAAATAACACGAAAACTGTCTGCTGTGTCACTCATCAGATAGCCAGTCGTCCGGGATATCAGTACAGGGGAGATGATTATCAGTACTGAAGACAGTACCGATAATAAGATAATAAACGTTATTTTCCCGACATGTCGTGTTCCGGTTGCTCTGGATACCGTTTTAAACAAACTCAAAAAATTCATGCCTTGACTCCGCGTCGAAAAAATCAGCTTCCATTTTCTGACTAAATACCATTAATTTGATAAGGGATAAAATTTCTGGAAGAGAACCATTCAGTTCAACATGGGCGTTGTATCTTATTTCTTCAATCATGGCCTCAGGATTATCCAGGATGTACGTGCCGTAACGGACGACAAAAGCGATTAGTTCATCTTCATACTGCCTGATAATTGTGAATATGAGCTGGGAAGATGAACGTTTCGTTTTCTTGATGAATACTGGGTCTTTGAAACGGGTAAGCGCCTCTCGTCTGATCCCAGCACGATCATGCCAGGCACGGATATTATCTTCGTAACGAACGGCAAGACGGCTACGGATAACACTGAGACTGATAAGTGGAGAGAATTTCACAGCCGGCCCGTCAGGAAAAATACTGACAGTACTTTCACTGATCCTGATGAGTTCTTCCAGATATTCATACCATGCAGTGCCCGGGATATGCCCGACAAGTAAAGGATGCACGTGTGTTCTTTTTGCAGGTTCAGTTTTGTAGGCTGAGGCCAGGACAGAATGCAGGGATCGGGATTTCAGCGCTGCGAATCTGAACGCGGTTCGTAATGCCTGAATAGGTTTTCCGACTCGGATAAGGTCACGAATGATCCTAACGGAAGGCGACTGAATGAATACGCTGTCACCACCGTGCCCGTCCAGACAGAACCAGCCGGACATATCTTGTGTAAGTCCATCACTGGCATTTAGCCAGAACGTGTTCACAACCGGGCAGTCTGAAGGATGATTTACCCTGTTCGGTATCTGCCGGTCAGTTGTATAACCAGGCTTGAGCTCTGTGAGAGTAATGTTATATTTTCGGCAAAGTCTGTGCGCATCTGCACGCTCAGCATCGGTTTCAAAGCTGAATGGAAGGCAATGAAAGACAGTAAAAGGTTTATCTGCTGCCAGTAAACAAAAGAAGACAATCGATGAGTCCAGGCCTCCGGAGAGATAGAGGGCAAGCGGGAGATCAGCGGGTAGTTTCTTAACGATTGTAATAATGACATCAAGCGTATTTTTCTTTAACGGTGACAGATTGACGAAAGCTTCCGTATGTATATTTTCCCGATCAATTCGTGTCAGACACCCGGAATACGCTTTACCTGTATTGTGCAATGGTGAAAGGAAAGCGGCCTGAAAACTGTCTCTTATAAACGACCTGATAAAATCACGGGTGATCGTTTTCGTACCAGAGATTCTGGCCACATCCTTAAGTCCGGTACCGATAATGGCTCCGAACGCTGTTTTTCCATAATAGACATCACAGTACCGGTAAAGGCTTTTCATCACCTGGATAACGTCATTTTCAATGACGATAAAACAAAAATAGCCATCTGCTGATTTAAGCTCCTTCTCCAGTACGTCAGGCGCGGTTTCAGACAGTGAAAGCACTTCACCGTTCCCGGTTATCGCCCAGCCACTAAAAATACATAACTTGCCATCATCCTCGCGATATGACCAGCCGGCATCAAGGTATATCAGATACATACCGGTTCTTACAGCCGTAAAGTGTGCCGGAACAGCGACACTTTCGGATAACATGACAGGAACGATCAACATGGTCAGCACTCCAGTATGACGCTCGTTTTCTTTCTCAGGTCGGGATCATCGCTGACCACAGTACTGTCTACCTCCACCCACGCGTGGCTGTAGAAGGGACGTGTTCTGACGCCTATAACAAGAGTTGCGCCTATTTTTCTGGAAATCAGACGTTGTTTCAGAGCGCAGGAATACACAAGACAGGGGTTATCATGGTCAATCAAATCAAAGATACTGTTGAGTGCTGCAATTTCCTTTTTTATTCTGATATCCACTTCTGGTGTTATCTTTGTTGCACACCCGATGGTCTGACTTTCACAAAACTGACGCTTTAACGCTATCAGTCCTCCGTGATTGAGGCCGTGCCTGCAGTACAACATAGCCCTGAGCGCAGATATTCGGGCAAGCGCGGAACTGTGCTTTATTCTCACCTGCGGTTTCATCCAGCGAACTTCCAGAAATGATTCAGGATCATTATGGCTATCCGCCTGAAGATAACGGCAATTTTTCTCACCGTTCAGAAATGCTTCTACATCGGGATTGGGGATCTGAAATGTCAGGAAACTGTCCGCTATATTTTCAAGCACAGTATATTCATCCTTGAGAAGATCAAGAACAACGAGATCCTTATTGAAACAGGTAATCTTCAGCGTGTCGGGAGTAATAAGCATCACATCAGTCCATTGCATATGAGATGATACGGCGGAGCTTCCCCCGCCGGTATTAAATTTACGGCAGATTAACTATAAAAAAGCACAGGACCTGGCAGCCCCGGAGGTCCAAAATATTCAGGAATGCGATCAACTGAGTGACCACGGGTAATTTTACTGGCTTTTACGGGGATACGATTAATGCTTACTGCATTAAGCGCTTTCTCATTTCTCTGGTTTAATACTGCCTTATTTTTCACATCCATCTCCTTGAATACAAATAATTCATAATGGAATGTGCCTGTGTGGCACAACTTTATATAAGTTTACCTTTCAGTATATCTCAATGTATTTGTGTATGATTATTGTAACAATATGTAAATGATAACCATTATCATACTGATTAACATCCTCATTTGCGCAGCAGTACTTCTCATAAGAGGGTCCTCAGGTGCTTTCAATCAGTAATCTGAGCAATCATCTTCACTATCCTGACGTTGACTGCCTCAGCCGGTTACCCACAGAGGCGGAAAAGGTCAACACTTGAGCGTGTTGCTTTGCCCCAGGCAGGACAGCGGGGAGCGGATAAACCGTGAACGTACGAGAAAATCGCTCTTTACCATTCATGATGACTGTCGCACCTACCGGCGGCCAGGGCCATGTCCCGTTCAGAGCAAGACGAGGTTCACCGCAGAATTGTAATCCGGCATTAACCCTGATACTCAATAAAACCTGCTGAAAAACGGTTTACTCAGGTCCAACATAATTGCTGAAAGGTTTAACGAGACAAAACTGATCTCAACATACAATCAGATATGCTCCCGGTCGGTTCACATCGACGGGAGCACTTTTATGATGATACACAGAAGCGTTTTTGCCAGTATCCTGCTGGCATTCTCACTGTTTACTGCGGCGCAGACAGCGCCACTGGGCGACGTCCTGCCTGCCGCTGACGGCCATCCTCATGTTCAGCTCCGGGGTGCTGACACCGCTGAGTTGCCTGATGAAAAAATCCAGCCGCATGTTGCCCCCCCCTCTCACTTAGCAGGGTGAGAAAAACCACCGGCCGCCGCCGGCGGGGGCGTCATCGCGGCAAGCACATCGGGGGCGATGTAGCGTATGAACTCTACCAGCTCGCGGCTTTTGCGGGATTTTGGCCAGCACAACGTCAGGGTCGTTACCGCCCCGGCATCCTCAAGAGAGCAATAACAGACATTTGGCAGCGTGACCGAGCGCTGAGTTTCAGGCACCAGGGTGACCCCGATCCCCATGGATACCATGCCGATAGCCACAGCCACATCCCGGGTAAAATGAATTTTTTGCGGAACAAAGCTGGCCTGCTCACAGGCGTGTAAGGCAGACCAGCCCAGACCCACGCCAGGTGGATCCTGCTGTATCATGAAGATATCCCCGGCCAGCGACGCCAGCGAAATTCTCTCAATGGCAGCCTGTGGATGGCTGTGAGGCACGGCAGCAATCAGTGCCCGGGTAGCAATATTCAGGTAATTCAGGCCAGCATAACGCGGAACCGGTGAGCGGATCAGGCCGGCATCCAGCTCATGATCGAGCAGCAGGGTAAGCTGATCGCTGACATTATACTCTTCAATGACGATCTCCACATCCGGTTTGGTCCTGCGGTACCCGCTGGTCAGGCACGTGAGCGCCGGATCGAGGATCGCTGACCCCACATACCCCAGCTTAAGCTGACCTCTGAACCCCTCGCGCAGACTGCGCGCCCGCGACATCAGTTTCTCATAGTGACTGACGGAGACCCGGGCGGCCTCTGCCAGACGCCTTCCCGCCTGACTTAGGGTCACATGACGCCGGTCACGAATAAACAACGGCATACCGAGTTGCTCTTCAAGAACCCGGATCTGGCGGCTTAACGCTGGTTGTGTAATGTGCAGTCGCCGTGCGGCGTTGCCGAAATGCAATTCCCCGGCAAGCACGACGAACGCGTGCAGATACCGATAGTCCACACCTTCTCCCCTTACCGTAAGTCCAATAAGGATCCCATATCAAAACAAGGGGAAATGTGATTGGACGGGAATTTCCGATACCCCACACACTGACCAGGTGTTATGGGCGCTTTCTGCCATCACCAGCAGGAAGCCAGAGTCATCTCACCGGAGGCCTGTTTCCGGTTACTGAGAAAGGAGTTTGCTATGTCCCGTCGACCCAGGGTCACCGACCTGCGCAGTGCGCTGGCTTTGCTGAGCCATCTTGATAATGAACTCATTGAAACTGATGAGACCGTCGATCCCAACGCGGAACTTTCAGGTGTCTACCGATATATTGGGGCACACGGTACCGTCATGCGTCCCACCCGCATCGGTCCGGCAATGTTATTCAATAGCATAAAAGGCTATGACGACATGCGAGTGCTGATCGGGCTGCTCGCTTCCCGCAAACGTGTGGCCCACCTGCTCAACACTACGCCGGATAAACTGGCCTTTTTATTCAAGGATGCCGTGACCCATCCCGTAGCCCCTGTCGTTATTCCGCCCGAAAATGCCGTGTGTCAGGAGGTTGTCCATCTGGCCACCGATCCGGATTTTAGCATTCTCAATATTCTTCCGGCCCCGACAAACACGCCGGAAGATGCGGGACCCTATTTTACGCTGGGGATGTGCTATGCCGCCGATCCGCAGACCGGCGAACACGACATCACGATCCATCGCCTCTGTGTGCAGAGTCGGGATGAAATTTCCATGTACTTCGTTCCGGGGCGCCATCTGGATACGTTTCGTCAGAAGGCAGAGGATGACGGACTGCCTCTGCCCATCTCCATCAGTATCGGGGTGGATCCGGCCATTGAAATTGGTGCCTGCTTTGAGCCGCCCACCACCCCGCTCGGCTATGACGAGTTGTCGGTGGCAGGCAGTCTGCGCCAGCAGCCTGTCGAGCTGGTGGACTGTCTGACCGTGAAGGCGCGCGCCATTGCCAGTGCCGAAGTAGTGATCGAGGGTGAGTTGATCCCGAACTACCGGGTCAGGGAAGATCAGCATACCAACAGCGGGAAGGCCATGCCAGAATTCCCGGGCTACACCGGCAAGGCGCAGCCACTGGTTCCGATTATCAAAGTGAAGGCCATCACCCACCGCCGCCATCCGATCCTGCAGACGTGCATTGGCCCCAGCGATGAGCACACCAACATGGCGGGGATCCCCACCGAAGCCAGTATTCTGCAGCTGGTTGAACGTGCCCTGCCCGGTTTTGTTCTGAACGTGCACTGCCCTTCCCCGGGAACGGGCAAATACCTTGCGGTCATCCAGGTGAAAAAAAATCAGGCCAGTGATGAGGGCCGTCAACGGCAAGCCGCACTGCTGGCCTTCTCGGCCTTTTCCGAGCTCAAGCATGTGATGCTGGTTGACGAGGATGTGGACATTTTCGATCTCAACGATGTGATCTGGGCCATGACCACGCGTTACCAGGGTGATATCAGCACCGTCTTCATTCCGGGTGTTCGCTGTCACCCTCTGGATCCGTCTTCCGACCCGGCCTTCAGCTATTCCGTACGTGACCATGGCATTGCCTGTAAAACCATTTTTGACTGTACGGTTCCCTTCGCGATGAAAGGTGCCTTTCGCCGCAGTGCCTTTATGGAGGTAGATGTCCGGCGTTTTCTGCCCGATGACTATCCGGGATAAGGGGATACACCATGGATAACACCGACGTATTACCTCCCCGACGCATCATCATTGGCATCAGCGGTGCATCCGGGTTTGGCTACGGCGTGGCGGCCCTGCGGGCGCTCAGGGCGCTTCAGGTGGAGAGCCACCTGGTCATCACCCCCGCCGCACAGCTGAACCGCCGTCATGAAACCACCCTGACGGAAGAGGCGGTCGTGGCGCTCGCGGATGTCGCGTATGACGTCAGGGATGTGGGGGCCGCCATTGCCAGCGGTTCATTTCCGGCGGCTGGCATGCTGATCGCCCCCTGCTCCATGCATACCCTTGCAGTCGTGGCGACCGGCCTTGGCAATAACCTGCTGACGCGAGCGGCAGACGTGACCCTGAAAGAGCGCCGCAGGCTGGTGTTAATGGTCCGCGAAACGCCGCTGCATGCCGGACACCTGCGTAACATGCTTCAGGTGACGGAAAATGGCGGCATTATTTTTCCCCCGGTCCCGGCCTGGTATGCCCGTCCCAGCGGCAGCGAAGCGATCATCGCACACAGCGTGGCGCGGGCGCTCAGTCTGCTGGATCTGACCTGCGACTCCCTGCCCCGCTGGGGGGAAACGCATCATCTGATAACAGGAGAACATCATTATGATCACAGGTCCCTGGATTAACGGGTCCGCGGTGGTAATCGGGGGAATGGCGGGTGCCATTATCAGCGCCCGCCTGCCCGAACGGCTGCGCGTCTCCATGCCGCTGATTTTCGGGGCAGCCTCGCTGTGCATGGGGATCGTACTGGTCACCAGCGTGAGCCACATGCCGGTGATGGTGCTGTCTGTCCTGCTCGGCACGCTGCTGGGTGAACTCTGTTACCTGGAAAAAGGCATCGGCTATCTGGGTGAGAAAGCCCGCGGGCTGGTCGCGCTCGTGGTCAGAGAAGATCCGGGTGACGAGGACGCCCGTGCCGAGTTTCTGCAAAAATACGTTGCGATCATTGTGCTCTTTTGTGCCAGTGGCACCGGGATTTTTGGTGCCATGCATGAAGGCATGACGGGCGACAACAGCGTGCTGATCGCCAAAGCTTTTCTCGATTTGCTCACGGCACTGATTTTTGCGACCACCCTCGGTTATGCCGTGGCGCTGGTTGCGGTTCCGCAGCTCATTATTCAGCTGGCGCTGGCCTGGGGCGCGGTGTTTATTGTCCCGATGACGACCCCGGCCATGCAGGCTGATTTCTCGGCCGTAGGCGGTGTCCTGATGGTGGCAACCGGCCTGCGCATCGCCGGAATCAAGGTTTTTCCGGTGGCGAGCATGCTGCCTTCCCTGGTGCTCGCCATGCCGGTCTCCTGCTTCTGGACCGCGTATTTCTGAGTGCAGCCGGATCCGCCGGGACGAAAGGCACGGTGGATCCGGATAGCTGGCGTTCTGTCCGTCATGAACAATGGGAAAAAGCGTTGAGTCCTGGCTCTCATCTTTACCTGCTTTTGCGCGCAGGCAAGCGATACCGGGCGGTTGCTACAGGCGCTGCGTTCCTGGCATCCGCTTGCCGTCACGCGCCGTCACGACATCGTGACCGTCATTCTCAATGAGGACCGGGTGACCCCGGCACGGTATAAGGAAGTGATCGGCAAGGGCGTCTGCGCCGGTATCTGTCGCAGGCATGCACCGTCGCGCTATCTCGCCTCCGTCAGCCAGGTGCAGGTGCTCAACAGGTTCCACACCCGGGGTTATGTTCTGGTGGAGCCCAGCGCGCTGTGCTACAGGATGCGGCAGGCAACCGGGCAGCGTGCGTTGCTGATGTTACAGTCACACACGCTCCTCTATTAACCGCGGGCCGGAGCGGTTAACCGTCTTTCAGCCACCGGTGCATTGCGCTGGCCTTTCCCCTTACTCAATCCATCTCAGGCAACTTAAGCAGGTGGGTGGCGATCCCCCAGCGGAGGGTGAAGTCCTGCCCTCCGCCCCCCTCCAGCACGGTATAGCTGGCGTTCGGCTGTGCGTAGCGGTTGAAATGCTCCAGGTTTCCGTCCCTGAGCAGCGCAAGCATACCCTGCATGACCTGCCCGTGCGTGACCACACAAAGCGTCTGATGCGTTGCAAGTGCCATTTTCTCGTGCACGAAATGGAGAATACGCTGAGAAGCACAGGCAAGCGACTCGCCGCCGGGAGGGCAAAACGTGGCATCCTGTGAAAATAACGCGAGGAAGTAATCGGGGTGTTCACGCGCCAGGCGCACCTTCGTCATGCCGTCATAGTGACCAAATGACTGTTCTTTCAGTGCCGCCTCGATCACCAGCGGGCACTGAAAATGGCCCGCCAGCGCCTGCCCCATGTGCCGCGCACGTCCAAGGGGTGACGTAAAGACACCTTCCACGGGATAACCGGCATCCGTTAAGGCCATCAGTAACGCCGATGTCTCCAACGCGCCACGGGCCGTCAACGGGCTATCCTCGTGGCCCTGGATAATCCCGTGCCGGTTCCATTCTGTTTCGGCATGCCGCACAAAAATCACTTTCATTGGAAATTCCCATGGCTCCGGTGGCAGGACTACATTTACAAGCGACAGTACGGATAAGGCTGACCAGCCGTTGCAGATTGTCATTCGGCAGTCCACTTCGGGCAAATCTGATGCCCGACCCAAATCTGAAAAATCAGCGCGCCATCTATTTTGCAGGAACGCCTATATGGTGAGCATCATGATCAGTTCTTCTCTCGTCAACAAAGATGTATCAGAATTAAGTTCTTTATGAACCGCTACAGGGTAACCCATGGGGTCTTTCTGTCTGGATCATATTCCGCGAAAAGATTGGCAGGATAAGACACTAAAAAGTTTGTTTCCCCTCTTTATCTTATTTCATCCTGCTCCAGGACACTAAGTGGGCGCGTCACGTTAGCAGGAGTTCAAATGAGCGCTGGGCGTTATCAACAGGGATATCTGCGGGTTGTGATTCTGGTAAGTGCGTCAACGCAATGCAAACGAAAGAAGTAAGAGCTTTTCTTTACGATATTTCTCACCCGAAATAACGAGGGCGAGGAACATTAGGATTCAACCATAAACATGGCGCTTGCTTCCTGAATATTACTGTTATTCTTAAATCCATTCTGAAAAGGAATCAGGGATCTTAGTTTCGCACTAGTAATGTTAAAATTCATCGCAATGGTCGTGTGAATTTTAAAACGCGCCATGATAACTAATTTCAAGCTGAACATGGTTTACCTGAAGATTTTAACATATAAACAGATGGGTATCTTTACACTTGTACTATAATGAAGATTACGCCAATATAAGCAATAAAATACTGGGATGCTATAAGGTTTGTCCTCCGGAAGTTGCTGCATTAATGCCTTTTTCTGGTTAAGGAAAAAATATTTATTTAGCGTTTAACCCAGAAATTTACCAAAGGGCTTTAATAAAAATTTTTCAGTCCTGGATTCACTGCCCTTTAACTGGATAACAGCCGTGTAATTATGTAAACAGACCCGCTTTAGGTCAATGCATTTTTAGAAAACCAGGCCAAATAATGATGCTACCCGTCTTCCTGCAGCGTCATAGTGTTTAGTGATTCTTGCGGGCGCCCCCCTTTTGCATAATCTTCCGTACTTCATTCAGCGTTCTGAACACGTAAAGTCGAGTATTTCTGTACGGTATGTCTATTTAAAGTATTCAATGAATTGCTCATAATATGACTTCAGCATTTCAGACGGATGCTGAGTCCGAACGGCGTTATCTGATGAGCGCCAGTTCAAACTTAAATGCTGGTTTTTATAGCTTTGTCCACTAACGTCTTTCCGGGTCTGAACCCTCCCGACTCAGATTAGAATACCATCGGTTTTAGATGTCGGCTCTTGACCTCAAGATCCGTGATTTTTTAATATCAGAAGCCTCCAAGCCGCTGCTTCTTCACTTCCAAAAGTACTAAGTGGTCTCAGATATACAGGCCTCCCGGCAGATAGCTTTAACGCTTTGCCAGGCTGCAACTGAATTAATCACAGTGATGATCTGGTTCTCAGTAAAATCGGTTACGCATAGCGATTGCCTTCGCTGGCAGAGCGCTTATGCAGGATGATCACTGAATGTGAATGGCACAACCAAGCGGAGGTTTCGCATTAAAACACATATATTACAATTGCTTACTATGAAAGGAAAAATGAATTCAACGTAAATCTTAAGCGATTCTGCATGAAAAAAACATTTCGGTTAAGATTTTGCAATCGGGTGCCCTGGTTTATTACATTACTTAAGATTCATTCACATTCTTAATTTTTACTCCTTTATCTTGTTTCATTTTTCTTTATTGAAAATCCACATTAATCTTTTACATGTTCAGGCAACAGAAGATTGCAAATAAAAAAACAGTCAGTCTGTATTTTTAATCCTCAGGATACCATTTGATAGCAACAGGAGTAGATCATCAATCAAGACTTAAGTCATTCACATTAAGCAAAATCAATCTGGTTTTACTGTGATAATCAATGGGAAGAATGGATTGATTACATCCTTGTCCACCATAAGTACATTGTTGAGTTTTGTGAGATCTTCAAATGACATTTTTTTTAAAAATCAGCGCCGCGACCTTGATGATGATTTTTTTATCGTTCAATCCGGTGCTTGCTGCCATGTCGGTCTATCCGATGGAAGTATCAGTTGACACAAAAGGAACATCTCAGATTAAGCTAATTTCCAAAAGCGATGAGGTTCAGTTTGTTAAGATTACGCTGAAAAAAATTATAAACCCCGGCACGTCAAGTGAGAAAGAAGTTATTGCAGATGAAAGTAACGCTGATGAAGTGGCTATTGTTCCTGCCAAAATTGCTCTTGCCGCAGGAACTGAGCGTGTCGTTCGTATTGTTTCGTTGTTGCCTCCTAAAAAAGAAACAACATGGAGAGCCTATTTTGAAAGCGTCGATGAAAGAGAATTTAATGATAATGGCGAATTAAATAACAGCGTTAAAAAATCCGCTACGGTGGGTGTTAATATCATATGGGGTGCATTGATTCATGTTTTGCCGAAAACTAATGATCCTGCATTGAGTTATAAAACCAGCACTGGCGAAATCTTAAACTCCGGTAATGTCAGAGTGCCAATAAAAGAAATTGGAGTATGCAAGGTTAATGACCAGTGTGTATGGAGCAAAGTTATAAAGACCATTTATCCGGATATGGTCAATTCACTTTCAGGCGTGGCATTTCATCCTGGAAGTGATTATCGGGCAAGATATATGGACGAAACACAAAACCGTATCCGTGAAATTAAAATAAACGCAAATAATTCCTAAAAATTCCACTCATGGTGAATGGAATAATGGAAAAAACAAGAGGAAATAAAATGAAACGTATTTTAAACGCGACCGTCCTTTCAACTCTTATGCTGAGCGCATTCGCCACGCAAGCCGTGCAGCGCGATATCACCGTCACGGCTACGGTCGATCCGGCGGTAGACATTACCCTGGCCGACGGCTCCGCCCTGCCGAGCGCGGTGACCATGGACTATAACGTCATCACGGGCCTGCAGCCGATCACTAAAAATGTAAAACTCTGGTCGAACTCCACCTCCAAAAACCTGACCATCGCGCTGGCCAACTCGCCAACGCTCAGCTCTTCAAGCTCAACAAGCAGCGTACCGCTGACGGTGAAATTCAATGGCTCAGCGCTTACCACTACCGCAACAACGCTGACCTATGCCAACTATTTCCCTAACGGTACCGCTAATGGTTCCCTGGCCTTCCCTCTGGTCATTGCCCCGACAACGGCAGGCGTACTGACCGATGCAGGCTCTTACACCGGCACGGTGAGCCTGATTGTGCAGCAAGCGACCACTTCCAGTTAATTCTGACGCTGGCAGGCATCTCAGATGCTCCTGCCAGCCCCTACTAAGGAAGGTTTCGTGAAAAATGTCCTCTCAGTAACGGGAGTGCTTATTTTATTACTTAGCATCCCGGTTTTCTCGAAGGCTAAAATGAGGGTGCCAGCCGGATTTGAGGAACTTGCACGCGGGCAGACTGTTATCGCCGACGTTTATCTTTACGGGCAGTTCCTGGGGGCCATGCAGGTTCGCGCTGACCTGGAAAGCATCACGTTCATGGAACCTGATGCCCTGGTCCGCGCGGTCAGAAAGGTATACGGAGACGCCCCAGGACTCAGTCCACTGGTACTAAGCCAGGCGCAGCACCCAATGGACCGCAACGGCAACCTTGCCTGCAGTACTAACGGAAATCGAACGGGCTGCGACTATCTGAAAACGGATAGTCTCGGACTCATATATGATGAAAATAATGCGGTTATCCGGCTTTTCATCAGTGACAGGTACCCCCCCCTGGCCGCGACCGGCAGCCGCTATTACGACAGCACGCCGGAGGCAGGGAATGCGCTTGTCCATCAGCAGAATATTAATTTCGCAACCAGTGGCCACTATCAATCCCTGTCAATGCAGGGTAATGGCGCACTCGGCGTTGGGGAGAGCAGTTTCCTTGGCGTAGACTGGAGCTGGCTCGCGCAGCGTTCCGGCAACGAAACGGCGCAGCAGCTCGATGCCTCAAACGCCTACTTCCGGCAGGACTTCCTGAAGCGCATTTATCTGCAGGCGGGTGTTATGGATGAGCGCGACATTTACACAAATGCCGGCGGGAACATTACGCTTGCACAACTGCCTATCGGTCGGATACGCGGCCTCCGTATTGGTTCCACTCTTGCCTGGCTTAACCGGGAAACGGTTTCTGCAGGCACGCCCGTCAGCGTGCTCCTTAACCATGATGCGCGCGTGGATGCGTACCGTAATAACCAGCTTCTCTCCACCTTTTATCTCAAGGCCGGTGCGCAGATGCTGGATACCCGCTCATTCCCGTCAGGCAGTTATACCCTGACCCTGCGTATCTATGAGAATAATCAGCTGGTCCGGACAGAGACGCAGCTATACAGCCGGCAGGGACAGGGCTGGGCCAGTGATTTTCAGTGGTTTCTCCAGGCGGGTATGCCCGATGACTCGAACGTCACGAACGGCACACGCTCGGAGCATGAACGCTATGCCGTTCATGCTGGCGGGCGGTTACCCCTGACTAAAAGCTCGTCGATCACCGCGGGAGCCGCCGTCTACAGCTCGGCACAATACGCTGAGACGGCGGCGGAATGGTCTCACGGCTTTGAATCCGGTCCGCTGGACGGGCTGCTCTCCGCGCGATTGAGCTGGCTGCAGGGCAGCGAGGGGTCGCGAGGCAGTACACAGCAGGTAACATATAATGATGGTTTTTCCCTCAGTTTTTACCGTACCGCCCTGACGGCGGGTAACTGCAATCTGCAGAACGCGCATGCCTACGGGGCAGTTGGCTGCTACAGGAGTACAAACGCTATGCTGTCCGTCCCCGTGGCTGGCTGGAACGGGACGCTGGGGTACTCCGTGAGCGGCAGCCAGGGTCGCTACGTATACCGCAGGGATCTGCCAACAGACAACGCAGACTATGCCAACGGTGCCCCCTGGGAGCGCGTATACCAGTCTCACTCCCGCAGCGAGACGTGGCAGGCCGGAATAAACCGCGTTTTTGTTCTGAATAACTTCAGTCTCGGTACCAGTTTCAGCGCCTTTGCCAGCCGGTCAGACAACGACCCGGGCCTGGATAAGGGGCTCTATTTCAGCTTTTCTCTGTCGGGAGTCGGCCGGCAGGATAACAGGGCACGACATGCGGCCTCCATAGACGCCAGCTGGCAGCAGAGCCGGCGGGGTGACAGCCAGCTGGGATATGGCGCGTCTTACACGCGATACCAGGATGCATCGTCTGATAACGCCGCTGGCGCCTCGTTCAGCGGCGTGAATACGGACATTATCAACGGCCAGCTGTATGCCCGTGCGGAAGGGCAGTATGGCAGCGGTTCTCTCGCGCTAAGTGATGCGTGGGATAAAAGCAGCGGGACGCATAACACGGGCAGCAGCGGTACCTACAGTTCGTCACTTGTGATGAGCGGTGAAGGCGTGTCGCTCGGCCGGTGGGGAACCGGGCAGGCTGCCTCCGCGCTGTCGGTCACTGTGGGGACAGATATCGATGAGGAAGACGGTCCCGGTACAGTAACGGTATCGATGGACGGCGGCGCGAGCGGAGACGTGGTTAGTGGCCGCCGCAGAACATTCCTGGCTCCGGGTTACCAGAAAACAGCCTACAGTGTAAACGAGTCGCTGGCGACGCCGGAGGGCATGACGAGCGAGATAAGGAAAGGTATGGGCAGGAGCAGCTTATTTCTCCCCCCGGGCAAGCTGCTCACCCGGAACGTGGCGGTGGAAACGCGCTACATCTGGCTGGGGCGTCTGCTTGACGAGCAGCAGCGTCCTCTGGACGGCGGTATCCCACTCAACGTGGCGACCTGGTCACCGGTGGGTGACGGCGGCTTTACTATGGAAACAAATCGCAAAATTAACTCGCTCTACGTGATGCGGAGTGAGGGCTTCTGGCGGTGTCGCATCAAGGTCCGAGCGGTCCGGGACGTGGTGCGTTATCTGGGAGCCACCGCCTGTAGCAGGACAGACCTGGCAGCCTTGCCTGAGGCCGAGCACAGGCAGGCCCGGCTGCTGGCGGCCGGCGCTCAGGGTGAAGCAAAGCCCGTGGCAATGTCCGCATCACCTTCCCCCTAAAAACCAATAAAGATATAAACGCTTAAAGCACTGAAGCGGCGAAATGCGCCGGGAATTAAATATGAAATTGACGATTACTGTCCTGTTAATGCTGCTGCTCTGCACGACGCTGCCAACCTGCGCGACGCTGCCGTCAACCGGCACCACGAATCTGACAACCAGCTTTGATACCGATGCCCTCCCTTCACCCCTTTATATCCTGAACAATCAGGTCGCGGGGGAAGGGAGTGAGGCCATGAACGTGGCCATGGTGTGCAACAGCAGGACTGACACGACTAACGGCGCATGTCCAACCGTGCCGGTCTGGACGGACGAATCCGGCGCTGGCGCTGGCAGTATTCCCCTGCGTTTTACTCAGGACCGTACCGGCGCTACCAAAGATATCGTTATAACTGCGACCAGGGGTAATGGCGGATTAACGCGTCAACCCTGGACGTCTGCCAATTCTGAATCCCAAAAGGCGCCAGTATTTAATTACTATGTCTCACAAAGTGAGCTTGGCAATCTGACGGACGGTGTCTGGCGCGCGACCCTCATTATGAATTATCAAAAATACAGACAAACAACAAAAATTGGCACCTGGACCGCAAACCTGGTGCTGACGGTAATCAGCAAACGTGCGCAGCAAGTGTACCTGCCAGCCTTCCCCTCCACCGCGGCCACCGTTGACCTGAACCTGGCCAGCAGCGCGGGATCGTACCGGTCCACCACCGCGAGCGGCAGCACATCGCTGGACATGTGCCTGTATGATGGTAACAACGGAACGGGAAAAATAATCAACCTTATTTTCAAGGATGAGGGAGCGCCTGCCCCCGGACGACAGGCGGGACTATTTTCAGTATACCGGGCGGGTGGAAGCAAATCAGACGCGGCGAACCGCATTGATTATGCCCTGAGTGTGCATAACCCCGTCACCGGCATAGCGCAGAGGGTGGTGAACGGTACCGGGCTCGTGTGGAATACGGCGACCCATTTCACCGGGCGGCTGGTGACTCTGCCGGGATATAGCACGCAGACCTACTGCGTCCCGGCGCCGCTGACGTTCACAACCCCGCCTTTTACGGTATCCGGCAAACAGTCTGGAAAATACACGGGCACGTTAAGTATTATCTACACGCCCTCCACGGGGTAACCAGAACGTGCAGAGAATCAGTTCCCGCAAAGACAGTTGCGCTAATACCGTGGCGGTGCGATGGTCCACCCGTGTTACGCCCCTCGCACGCTGCAGGACTAACACCAGAAATTCTGTAAGGAGGAGATGCTGCAGCGGATGGCAAAAAAACGATGGTTCCAGGCACCAGTCCTGCACCGATGCGTTAACTGATGAGACATGCATTTCCGGTGATCGCACAACGGCGCATAAACGCCCGTTTATGCAATGAAGATATTCCGCTTCCTCGCCGGTTCACGAGCCTTGTCTGGTCACCGGTCTGCGGCCAGCGCTGCTGAGACGTAACTGACTTAGTTTCAGCACCTGCGCACAGGCCTTTCCTGGAACAAACAGACAGAGAGTTCGTTACATCCTGGCGTTCGCAGGGCGACAGCTGCAGACGTTACATAATCTGCCGTCCTGTCGTGAGGCTGTCAACGGCGCCAGCTCGCTGGCGCCGTTGAGCGCTCAGGAGTCCCAGGCCTGCTCAGCCTTACCGGCATCAAACTGCGGAGGCGGTTTTCGGAAGCGGCGCGTCAGCCAGGTCAGGTAAAGCATGCCCAGGGCGGCCCAGATGAGGCCAAGCGTCAGGGAAGTCGCCTCAAGATTGATCCACAGCACACCAACCGTTACCGCACCAATAAGCGGCAGCAGGAGATAGTGAAAACGGTCTTTCCACGTTTTGTTGCGTCCTTTTCGTCGCCAGAAGTGGTTGTAGACCGACAGGTTTACAAACGTAAAGGCCACCAGCGCGCCAAAATTAATGAGGGCTGTGGCGGTCACCAGGTCGAAATACAGGGCCGAGAGCGCCACGATCCCCACCATAATGACGTTCAGGGCGGGCGTGCGCCATTTCGGATGCACATAGCCAAACACCCGCTCCGGAAAGACATTGTCACGTCCCATCACGTACAGCAGACGCGAGACGCTCGCATGCGAGGCCAGCCCCGAGGCGAGCGTATTCACAAAGGTGGTACACAAAAAGATCGACTGGAAGAGCTTGCCGCCGACATACAGTGCAATTTCCGGCAGCGCAGCGTCCGGGTTTTTGAAGCGCGCGATACTCGGGAAAAAGAGCTGCATAAAAAACGAGGCGATAATAAAAATCAGCCCGCCATACAGTGCGGTCAGGAAGATGGCTCTGGGGATAACCCGCGCCGCATTGGGTGTCTCTTCCGACAGGGTGGTCACCGCATCAAAACCGAGGAATGAAAAACAGACAATGGTCGCGCCGGTAATGATGGGGATCAGATGGGCATTCTGGCTGATGAAAGGCTGAAGCGACCAGACGGTGCCGACCCCCTCCCCCTTATGTAACCCGTGCACCACAAGGACGACAAACACCACCATGATCGCGACCTGCACCAGCACAAACAGGGTATTGAAGTTGGCGACGAGATTCACACTCTTCAGATTCGCCAGCGTCAGGATCGTCACAAACCCCACCACCCAAATCCATGGCGGCACGTCGGGGAACATCGCGGACAGATAAATTTTCGCCAGCAGCACGTTGATCATCGGCAGGAAGAGATAGTCCAGCAGCGATGACCAGCCGACCATAAAGCCGACGTGCGGTCCGATCGATTTCTGGGTGTAGGTATACGCGGAGCCCGCTTCGGGGAACTGTCGCACCAGCTTGCCGTAGCTGATGGCGGTAAACATGACGCCGGCCAGCGCCAGGAGATACGAGGCGGGCACGTGGCCATCACTGATGCCGGAGACAATGCCGAAAGTATCAAACACGGTCATGGGCGTGAGGTAAGCCAGCCCCATCATCACGACCTGCCACAGTTTAAGGGAGCTGCGAAGCCGGGTTCGTCCGGCCATGCCCGGTGAATCGAGAGACGTATTAGTCGCCATAGATCGTCCCCCCCATGCTTACCGCGGTTTGCAATCGCGTTGACCTCAACGCAAACCTGCATAGCAAAGGGGGGAGTGGCAAAGAACACACGTGAGCAAATCTGCGTACCCTCTCTGGTTCGCGTTCACCCAGGCAGCCAGAGTGGCCCCCTTCGCCCTGCGGATAGCTGAACATCTGTATCATTTCCTACCTCGTCACACAGTGTCGTTAAGAGAATCCCTGTGCCGCCTGCGCTCCATAACGCGGCTCACGGGAAGTGCTGGCGTGCCAGCAAACAGTTCGGCCAGGCTCCGCGCAGGCCGTATGATGATGCGTATGAGATGAAACAAAGCGGCCCCTTACGGGGCACGTGATCAGGCGTTTTTCAACATCCACTCAATTTCTGTTTCGGTGATCAGGCGTTCAAACTGCAACAACTCATCGTTCTTACAGGCGTGATAGACATGACAGAACCGTTCACCCAGCCGCTCGCGAAGGTGATCGTTTTGCATAAAGGCCCACAGCGCATCGCTCTGACGGATCGGGAACGGCAGTCCGTCCTGCTCCAGCCCGTTACCCTCGACTTCGTCCTGCAGGGGTAAGTCGTTATCCAGCCCGTGCAGAATGCCGGCAAAAATCGCTGCCATGACCAGATACGGATTCGCGTCTGCCCCCGCCACCCGGTATTCGACCCGATGGTTATGGCGATCGCCGCAGGGGATACGCAGGGCAACCGTGCGGTTATTGTGTCCCCATGACGCCTGCGTCGGCACGTACATCCCCGGCTGAAAACGGCGGTACGAGTTGACGTTCGGTGCCAGCAGCGCCATGGACGCCGGCATCAGGTCGATCATCCCGGCAAGGGTGCGCTTTAAGAGCGCAGAATCCTCACCACTGGCATCTGCGAACACGTTTTCGCCTTTGTTGTTTTGCATGCTGATGTGGATGTGCATCCCGCTCCCCGCATGCTCTTCATACGGCTTTGCCATAAAAGTGGCATACATCTTATGCTTTTCTGCCATCTGACGAACGAGACGTTTTAATGCCAGCGCATCATCACAGGCATCCAGCACGTTTTCCGTATGGTGCAGGTTGATCTCAAACTGGCCCGGCGAGGCCTCTGCGACGGCGCCGTCGGCGGGGATCAGCTGCAGTTGCGCCAGTTCGTCGATGTCATTCAGCACGTCAGCAAAGTGGTTAAGATTATCGACCGAGTAGACCTGGCTTTGCGTGTTGCGCACGTCGGTACCCGGCGCGCAGGGTGGCTGCAGGTAGCCGTCGGCATCGCGATTGCGGTCAAGTAAATAGAACTCCAGCTCTACCGCTACCACGGGGAACAGACCGCGCTGGCGCAGCTGCTGCCAGAGTCGGTTGAGAACATTCCGCGGCTCAACGTCAAAGGGAGCGCCATCTTCATCGACCATGGTGAGCTGCACCTGACCAATGTATTCCGGATCGGCGGCGGATGGTGTCAGGGTACCTGGCACCGGTACACAGACGCAGTCCGGCTCACCGAGTTCCTGCCCCAGCCCGGCCTCTTCCACCACGTTACCCAGAATGTCCATGGCGAAAACCGATGCCGGGAAATAGCACCCTTTTTCGAGCTTGCTCAGTCCGGCTACCGGAATACGTTTGCCGCGAAAACAGCCGTTCAGATCGGTCAGAAGGACATCGATAAACTGGGTGTTCGGATACTGGTCTATATAGCGCTTCACTTCCTGCGAAAAGGCGCTGCCCCGCCTCTCCTCCGTGTGTTGAACAAAGTTCTCAACTTCTACGATATTGGTTTCCATGATTTACCACCGTGTTTGGATTTGCGTTCGCTGCCAGGACTGTCAAATATAATGTCCACCCTATCGAATTTGTATGCAAACAAATTGTTTGTCAAATGTTAAATTAAGTTTGCAAAAGGCAGATCCCGTTGCTAGATTGAGAAAATATTGAACGAAAAGGCCGTTTTACAGGTGAAACTGGCCTAAATTTAGTCCACTTTGTGAGGGCGATCATGGAAAATATAATGAACAAGCCAGTCATTGGCGTGGTGATGTGTCGAAACAGGCTTAAGGGTCATGAGACCCAGACCCTGCAAGAAAAGTACCTGAATGCCATTATCAACGCGGGCGGATTGCCGATCGCGTTACCCCATGCACTGGCGGAACCCGATCTGCTTGCCGCGCTGCTGCCCACCCTGGACGGGATTTACCTGCCGGGCAGCCCCAGTAATGTGCAGCCGCACCTGTATGGTGAAAACGGCGATGAGCCTGACGCCGATCCCGGGCGTGATCTTCTGAGCCTGGCGCTGATTGCCGCCGCGCTCGAAAGGCGCATCCCCATTTTCGCCATCTGTCGGGGGCTGCAGGAACTGGTTGTTGCCACAGGAGGGACGCTGTATCGTCGCCTGTTCGAGCAGAACGATCTGCTTGAGCACCGGGAAGATCCTGAGCTGCCGGTTGAGCTACAATACGCCCCGTCTCATGAAGTGCAGGTTCAGGAGGGAGGACTGCTGTCTCAATTAATACCAGGCTGTAACACATTTTGGGTAAACTCGTTACACGGGCAAGGTGCACGAACGTTGGGACCACGGCTACGCGTGGAGGCCCGTTCGACAGACGGGCTGGTCGAAGCGGTCAGCGTGCATGACCACCCTTTCGCCCTCGGTGTGCAATGGCATCCCGAATGGAACAGCAGTGAGTACGCCCTGTCACGTATGTTGTTTGAAGGTTTTATCACCGCCTGTCAAAGCCACATCGCCGAGAAGCAACGGCTTTGACCACTACCGTTAAGGAAATGCAACTATGAGCGATGACGGACTGGCGCCAGGGAAACGTCTGTCTGAGATCCGCCAGCAGCTGGGTCTCTCGCAGCGGCGTGCCGCCGAACTGTCTGGGTTAACACACAGTGCCATCAGCACCATCGAGCAGGATAAAGTCAGTCCTGCCATCAGTACGCTGCAGAAGCTGCTGAAAGTCTATGGGCTGTCGCTCTCGGAATTCTTTTCGGAACCGGAAAAACCTGATGAACCGCAGGTGGTCATTAATCAGGATGATCTTATCGAAATAGGCAGTCAGGGGGTTTCGATGAAGCTGGTTCATAACGGAAATCCGAACCGTACGCTGGCGATGATTTTTGAAACTTACCAGCCTGGCACCACAACCGGGGAGAGGATCAAACATCAGGGTGAGGAGATCGGTACGATACTGGAAGGTGAAATTCTGCTGACCATCAATGGCCAGCCCTATCACCTTGTTGCAGGGCAGAGCTATGCCATTAATACCGGCATCCCGCACAGCTTCAGCAACACCTCGGCCGGTATTTGCCGCATTATCAGCGCCCACACCCCCACCACTTTCTGATTATCGTTCAGTCCCGGCTCTTGCCGGGACGCTACTGACAGACGCGCTTTAACGGCATTTTACGGGGTCATCCCCGGGATGCCTCACGGCCTCGTATCGCCTGAAAACTGTCGTGCCTGTATTTATCTGATTGCGAAAAAAGGAGTGAATATGCATTTTCAGCACCTGACGTACTGGCAGGAAAAAGCCAAAAAGCTCGCCATTGAGACCCGGTTATTTATTAACGGTTTCTATTGCGATGCCGCCGATCGTTCGACCTTTGAAACCGTCGATCCGGGCGCGCAGCAGACGCTGGCGAACGTGGCCCGGGGTAAAAAAACGGACGTTGATCGTGCCGTGCAGGCCGCACGAGACGTATTTGACCGTGGTGACTGGTCACAGGCGGCGCCGGCACAGCGAAAGGCGGTGCTGAACACGCTCGCCGATCTGATGGAGCAGCATCGTGAGGAGCTGGCCTTGCTGGAAACCCTGGATACCGGTAAACCCATCCGACACAGTCTGCGCGACGATATTCCCGGTGCCGCACGCGCCATCAGATGGTACGCCGAAGCGGCGGATAAAGTGTACGGCGAAGTCGCCCCCACGGGTCCGGGTGAACTGGCGATGATCGTGCGGGAGCCGGTCGGTGTCGTCGCGGCTATCGTCCCCTGGAACTTCCCGCTTCTGCTGGCCTGCTGGAAGCTGGGACCGGCGCTGGTCGCGGGTAACAGCGTGGTATTAAAACCGTCGGAAAAATCGCCGCTTACCGCCCTGCGGCTGGCCGGGCTGGCGAAAGAGGCGGGTCTGCCGGACGGTGTGCTGAACGTGATAAGCGGTTACGGGCACGAAGCGGGTGAGGCGCTGGCGCGGCATCCGGACGTCGAGGTGCTGACCTTTACTGGTTCTACCCGCACCGGTAAGCAGTTACTGAAGGATGCCGGGGAAAGCAACATGAAGCGCGTCTGGCTCGAGGCGGGGGGCAAGAGTGCCAACATCATCTTTGCCGACTGTCCGGATCTGGACAAGGCCGTGAGCGCGACCGCTGCCGGGATTTTTTATAACCAGGGGCAGGTGTGTATCGCGGGTACCCGCCTGCTGCTGGAGGACAGCATCGCCGATGACTTTCTGACCCGGCTGCAAGCCCAGGCCCGTCACTGGCAACCGGGTGACCCGCTCGATCCTGATACCACGATGGGCATGCTCATCGACAATGCGCATGCCGATACCGTGCACACCTTCATTCGTGAGGGAACCCGTCAGGGCACTCTGCTGCTGGACGGGCGGGAACAGCCCTGGCCGGCCGCCGTAGGTCCCACCATTTTTGTTGACATCGATCCTGCCTCCCCGCTCTGCCGGGAAGAGATCTTCGGACCGGTTCTGGTCGTCACCCGTTTTAAACGTGAAGAGGATGCGTTAGCGCTGGCAAACGACAGTGAATACGGGCTGGGTGCGGCGGTCTGGACCCGCGATCTGTCCCGCGCCCACCGCATGAGTCGCCGCCTGAAGGCGGGCTCAGTCTTTGTGAATAACTATAACGACGGGGACATGACCGTCCCCTTTGGCGGGTATAAGCAGAGTGGCAACGGTCGCGATAAATCCCTGCATGCCCTGGAAAAATTCACCGAACTGAAAACCATCTGGATAGCTCTGGAGTCTCAACCATGACCGAACATACCACCAGTTACTACGCGGCCAGCGCGAATACCTATGCACCGTTCCCGACGCTGAAGGAATCCATCAGTTGTGACGTGTGTGTGGTGGGCGGCGGCTATACCGGTCTCTCTTCTGCCCTGCACCTTGCCGAGATGGGTTATGACGTGGTGCTGCTTGAAGGCGCACGCATTGGTTTTGGTGCCAGCGGGCGCAACGGCGGGCAGCTGGTTAACTCTTACAGCCGCGATATTGATGTCATTGAGAAAAACTACGGCCCCGATACCGCCAAGATGCTCGGCAGTATGATGTTTGAAGGGGGAGACATCATCCGGGAGCGTATTCAGCGCTATCAGATCCCGTGCGACTACCGCCCCGGTGGACTCTTTGTCGCGCTGAATCATAAGCAACTGGAGACGCTGGAGGAGCAAAAAGCAAACTGGGAACGCTATGGCCATACGCAGCTGGAGTTGCTGGACGCGAGTGAGATCCGCCGGGAAGTCGACAGCGAACGCTATACCGGCGCGTTGCTCGATCGCAGCGGCGGTCACATTCATCCCCTGAATCTGGCCATCGGTGAAGCCGACGCCATCCGGCTTAACGGGGGCCGGGTGTATGAACAGTCACCGGTCACCGCCATTCAGCACACCACGCCGGCCGTGGTGAGCACCCGACACGGCCAGGTCACCGCCCGCTATGTGATCGTTGCCGGCAATGCCTATCTGGGTGACAAGGTTGAGCCGGAACTGGCAAAACGCAGCATGCCCTGCGGGACCCAGGTGGTCACGACCGCGCCGCTGTCCGACGACCTGGCCCGCTCGCTGATCCCGCGCAACTACTGTGTGGAAGATTGTAACTACCTGCTGGATTATTACCGTCTTACCGCTGACAACCGTTTACTTTACGGCGGCGGCGTGGTGTATGGCGCGCGTGATCCGGAGGATGTTGAACGGCTGGTGATGCCAAAATTGCTGAAAACCTTCCCTCAGCTGGAAGGGGTAAAAATTGACTATCGCTGGACCGGTAACTTCCTGCTGACGCTGTCACGGATGCCGCAGTTTGGTCGCCTGGATAAGAACATTTACTACATGCAGGGTTACAGCGGCCACGGCGTGACCTGCACCCACCTTGCCGGACGGCTGATTTCAGAATTGCTGCGCGGTGACGCCGAGCGATTTGATGCCTTTGCGAACCTGCCGCACTACCCCTTCCCGGGCGGCCGCAGTCTGCGAATTCCATTTACGGCGATGGGCGCGGCGTATTACAGCCTGCGCGATCGTCTTGGCGTGTGATCATTTTGACTAAAGGGTATCTGACATGAGCAACAATGCATTTCATCAGCGCAGACTTTCGGCCACCCCGCGCGGCGTGGGCGTGATGTGTAATTTTTTTGCCCGGACCGCGGAGAACGCCACGCTCACCGACGTGGAAGGAAATGAGTATATTGATTTTGCCGCCGGGATCGCGGTCCTGAATACCGGGCATCGTCACCCGGCGCTGGTGGCGGCGGTGGAAAAACAGCTGCACCAGTTCACCCATACGGCCTACCAGATTGTGCCGTATGAGAGCTACGTTTCCTTAGCGGAAAAAATGAACGAACTGGCCCCGGTGCCGGGTCCGGCGAAGACGGCGTTCTTCACGACGGGGGCGGAAGCGGTGGAAAACGCCATAAAAATCGCCCGCGCCCACACCGGTCGACCCGGGGTGATTGCCTTCGGGGGCGGCTTTCACGGCCGTACCTACATGACCATGGCATTAACCGGTAAGGTCGCCCCGTATAAGCAGGGATTTGGCCCCTTCCCCGGCTCGGTCTATCACGTACCGTATCCCTCTGAACTGCACGGCATCACGACACAGGATGCCGTGACGGCCCTGGAACGTCTGTTCAAGGCGGATATTGAGGCGAAACAGGTGGCGGCGATCATTTTTGAACCCGTGCAGGGCGAAGGCGGATTCAACGTGGCACCGAAAGAACTGGTTGCAGCCATCCGCCGCATCTGCGATACACACGGGATCGTCATGATTGCTGACGAGGTACAGAGCGGCTTCGCCCGTACCGGTAAACTGTTTGCCATGGAACACTACGACGACAAGCCGGATTTAATGACCATGGCCAAAAGCCTGGCTGGCGGAATGCCGCTATCTGGCGTGGTGGGGCGTGCTGAGATCATGGACGCGCCGGCACCGGGTGGACTGGGCGGCACTTATGCGGGCAACCCGCTTGCGGTGGCGGCTGCACACGCCGTACTGGCGATTATCGACAACGAGTCCCTGTGTGCCCGTGCGCATCATCTGGGCGAGCGTCTGAGCGCCACGCTTGAGGAGATCCAGCGAGGCTATCCTGCTCTCGTGGCGGTAAGGGGGATGGGGTCGATGATTGCGGCGGAGTTTTTCGATCCCGTCAGCCGTGAACCGTCGGCAGCAATAGCGCAGGCGATCCAGCAAAAGGCTCTCGCGCACGGTCTTCTGTTGTTAATCTGCGGTCAGTACGGAAACGTTATCCGCTTCCTGTATCCGCTGACCATCCCGGATGTCCAGTTCAGTCACGCGCTGGCTATCCTGCAACAGGTGATGAGTGAGAAGGCGTAAGCGCCCACAGCAAACCGTCCCGCGTAACGCCCCTTGCGGGACGGGCAGACAGGCCGGCTTTAGCCGGCCACGCGCATTGCCTGCCTGACGTCGTCAGAACCGCCTTTCGCGTTGTGTGAGGCCCGCATTACCCCTCCCGCAGGCAACACGCGGTGATCTCTTCACCTGGCAGAAGCTGCTCGCGACGTCCTTTCCGCCGCTACGCCCCCATCGCTCATCCTTGCCCGGTCTTCAACCGGGACTGCCCTGTCGTAAGGGGCAGCGCGCAGTCACCCGCCTCCTCCACAAACCTGAAGCTCAATGAGGGACTCAATCCGATCCCCGCAGCGGTATGCCCTGCCCTGCCTGCGATCCAAAAAGGATCCTTTTGGATGGTACGAGTATCTTGACTGCGATATGCATTTTCACATACCGCAGTCAATGGAAGCTGTATATCAAGGACTTGGCGCATACCTCAGTCAAGATATGAGGGGTCTGAGAGGGGGGCTCATGCCGCAGTCAATATTTTAAAGGGATCGAGAAGGGAGGCATTTCAGACACAACCAGGATCGCATTGACTGCGGTATGCGCAGCAGACGGGTTATCCATGAGATCCTGTGCACATTTCGCGGATGGATCTGCATACCGCAGTCAATGGTTTATTTCCGGCATACCGCAGTCATGATTTCCATACTGCAGTCAATTTTCGGGTTTCATATTGGCGAGGACATCTGCCAGCTTTTTCGGATCGATACCGGCCGCCTGGAGAGCCTTGATCACTTCTTCGTAATTCTGTTCTGTCTCATTTCCGGCAGGCACGTCTTCTTTCTTAATGGTTTTCGCTGGGCTGCTGATAAGCTTAGGATTACGATAGTGGACGCTGAAGTAGGAAGACCGTCCGCGCTTAAACTCCGTATAATCGAGGTAGCCGATATCCTTGAGCTGTTCCATGGCTTTACGAACGGTATGATTCTGCGTATAGACATTTGAGGTGAGATTAAGCCGATCGCGCATACGCTTCATTGAAATGGGCGCAGGGTTCTGAGGAAGGCTCTCAATGAACGTGTAAAGCGCCTGAGCAGATTCTTTACGCTGTAGGGCATCAATGGCCTTCAGACGCAACAGAACGCGTCTGTCCATGTGGTAGAGCTCAAACAGCTTAGGTTCTGCTTTAATCTCAATGACGTCTTCATTAATATCGTAGAACGCGGATTGCACCAGGTGGGTGGTCCACCCTTTCGTCTCGCTCTGAAATTTGAGTGTCACGGACGCGAGTTTAAAAAGGGAGTTACTGATTCGATCGCGCATCTTCTTGTTAGAGCGACGAGAATCGAATCCACACATTTTGACGAACTCAACAAACGACAGTTCGAGCGTGTCTTTTTTGACGCCATATTCGGACATGGAGCGGATGATCCCGAGCCAGACCTTAAAGTCGGTGTCCATGTCCAGACGGGATCCGGTGATCTTAACGTCCGTATACCCTTCGCTGCGGGCCACTGAGAGCTGTATCAGTTCATCCGTGGCGTCAGTGACGTTTTTGCGGTTAGCTTTACTTTTCCCTGTGGACTTGAGTGTAGGAACAAAAAGGCCGAGACGCATGAGCGCCACGGGCTGAACCGTGCTGGTGCTGTTGACATCCAGGTTAACAACTTCGCCGGACGACTTATCAACTTCCTCAAGATTAAGGGGTAAGTCCTTCTTTTCACTCTTCATTTGTTATTCCAGGAGTTATCCACATGAGAAGGGCCCATTACATAGCGCAGTCAATGGAAATCCATACCCCAGTAAATGTGTTTGCATATCACAGTATTAGTAATCGCACCCTACAGTCAATATAATACATCCTTCAGTAAAGATCGATCCTTACCTGGACCAGTAACGGCGCGGCCTGCAGCGAAGCGGGGATCTCTTTGGGATCTCTATGGGATCTCTATAGGGATCTCTTATTGGATCGTCCCTGTGGAAAACAGCATAACTCACTCACCCACAACAGATCTTCTGTCGATCATCTCTGCGCACTCAGCACCTTCCCACCTGACACACCTGCATTCTGCAGTGCTGTACTCTCCATACCGTAGTCAATGAAACCAGCAGTGTTTTTATAACTGCCTGTATTAGCTGATATTGCTCTATAAACCCTTCACTGCGGTATGCAGCGTCATGACATTCACAACGGCTGATCGCGTTCTGAATGCATACCACAGTCAATAAAGCCATTACCTTTCCTGCAAGCTAACAATACAAATTTGCATGCCGCAGTCATGAAAGGATGAAAAGACCATCAATATCCACGCCAGACACCGCTGTTCTGCTCATACCGCAGTCACTAAAGTGAATCACGCCACACTTCGCAATAAAGGAAGCATCCTTTTTTATTCACTACGGTATGTAAAATGATGACACAGGCATGAGCACCAGAGAAAAAGATGCGGTATGGTGAACAAAATGCGATCAACTTTGCATTAAAGCATCAGCTTTGCAATTTTATTGAGGGTTTGCACATAAACTGTTGCTTTGCATTAATCTTCAAGATTTAATAAAATGATGCAAAGCAATGATTAAAGGATGTTCAGAATGGGACTTATGGATACTCTGAACCAGTGTATTTCTGCTGGTCACGAAATGACAAAAGCGATTGCTGTCGCGCAATTCAACGATGACAGTCCGGAAGCCAGAAAAATAACCCGTCGCTGGCGTATCGGGGAAGCTGCCGATCTGGTGGGGGTGTCTTCTCAGGCCATTCGCGATGCTGAGAAAGCAGGACGCCTCCCCCACCCTGATATGGAAACACGTGGACGGGTCGAGCAGCGTGTCGGGTACACGATCGAGCAGATCAACCATATGCGTGATGTTTTTGGCACACGACTGCGTCGTTCAGAAGAAACCTTTCCTCCGGTCATTGGGGTGGCAGCCCATAAAGGTGGCGTTTATAAAACGTCCGTTTCCGTGCACCTCGCCCAGGATCTGGCCCTGAAAGGCCTGCGTGTTCTGCTGGTGGAAGGTAACGATCCGCAGGGTACGGCCTCAATGTACCATGGCTGGGTACCCGATCTTCATATTCATGCTGAAGATACGCTGTTGCCTTTCTATCTGGGTGAGCGGGATGATGCCAGTTATGCTGTTAAACCCACCTGCTGGCCGGGGCTGGATATTATTCCTTCCTGTCTGGCCCTTCACCGTATCGAAACTGAACTGATGGGCCGATATGACGAAGGTAAACTCCCTACAGATCCGCACCTGATGCTTCGTCTGGCCATAGAAACGGTGGCACACGATTATGATGTGATCGTGATTGACAGTGCGCCGAACCTGGGTATCGGTACGATCAACGTGGTCTGTGCAGCGGATGTTCTGATCGTCCCGACGCCGGCCGAACTGTTTGATTACACCTCTGCCCTGCAGTTCTTTGATATGTTGCGCGATCTTCTGAAAAATGTGGATCTGAAAGGTTTTGAACCCGATGTGCGTATCCTGCTGACAAAATACAGTAATAACAACGGCTCACAGTCTCCGTGGATGGAAGAACAGATCCGTGATGCCTGGGGCGGTATGGTTCTGAAGAATGTGGTCAGAGAGACGGATGAAGTCGGGAAAGGTCAGATCCGCATGCGTACGGTATTTGAACAGGCGATCGATCAGCGTTCTTCTACCGGTGCCTGGCGTAATGCACTGGCTATCTGGGAGCCAGTCTGTAATGAAATTTTTGATCGTCTGATTAAGCCTCGTTGGGAGATGAGATAATGAAGCGTGCACCGGTGATCCGTAAAACAACCGTTCCTGCAGCCACCCCTGTTGAAACCGAACAGGCGCCTGCAGCACCGATGGTGGACTCCCTGATTGCACGCGTCGGCGCGATGGCTCGGGGCAACTCCATCGTCATCCCGGTCTGCGGCCGGGACGTAAAATTTACGCTGGAAACCGTTCCCGGCAATTCGGTTGAAAGCGCTACCCGGGTCTGGGCGGGTAATGAACGAGATCAGGATTTGCTGACGGAAGAGTCGCTCGACGATCTTATTCCCTCTTTTCTCCTGACCGGTCAGCAGAACCCGGCGTTCGGCCGTCGCGTGGCGGAAGGTATTGAAGTTGCCGACGGTAGCCGCCGCCGTAAAACGGCGATTTTAACGTCGAGTGACTATCGTGTTCTGGTGGGCGACCTCGATGATGAGCAAATGGATGCGCTCTGTAAACTGGGCAATGACTACCGTCCGACGAGCGCTTATGAGCGTGGCAAACGTTATGCTGCGCGTCTGGCAGATGAATTTGGTGGCAACATTTCTGCTCTGGCCGAGGCGGAAAATATTTCACGTAAAATCATCTCCCGCTGCATGAATACGGCAAAATTACCGAAAGAGTTGATCGCCCTCTTCTCTCATCCCGGGGAACTCTCTGCCCGTGCGGGTGAGGCCCTGCATAAAAGTTTCAGTGAGAAAGAGGACCTGTTGTTGCAGCAGGTGCGCCAGCTGGCCGACCGTAAAACGGCCGGCGTTATCTTTGAAGCGGAGGAAGTGATCCAGTTGCTGAACGGTGCTCTTACACGTGACCCTGTCAGACGTTCAGCCCTGTCCACAAAAAAGCAGATTGTGAAAGGGGCTACGGCTATCTATAAAGGAGACAAGGTGGTCTTTCAGCTGGATCGTTCTCTCCTGCCCGCCCAGGTCATTGATCAGATTGAAGCGCTGCTCAGTAAGCTGAAAGACTGAACGCCTGTTTTCATCAGGAGCCCCGACGGGCTCCTTTTTTTTGCCTCTGTTAACGCCAGGCGCTTTTCGAGACTGGCTGTGGTTACAGGGCAAGGATGGGACCACGGTCCCACGTTGCCCCCTTCTCTGCCCCATCGCTACTGAACTACGCTGTCGTTCCCTTCCCTGCCAGCCTTTTAATCTTTACGTTCATCTCATAAACATAACAAAACATCAGCGCCTTCATAGGGTTATATGCGGGCTTGCTCTGGAATGATGACGGATATGCGTTTACCGGGACCGTGGTCCCAGCCGGCATCGGTTTATCCTTCAGGCTATTCACAATTGCCCTGCCCGGCAGCTATGACATTTTCACAGCCATCCCGGGCAGGAATAAGACATCACCCTCATCATGGTAACGCCTGGCGGCAGTCTGACACATGATGCCGTTTATTCCCTTCCTGCCTCAGTTGACGGGTTCATCGGGTCAGACCGGGACCACGGTCCCATTACCGAACCCTGACAGCCAGCTGAACCCGAACGCTGGTTGTTATTGCGAAAACATCCAAAAACGACCGTGGTAATGCAATCAGGCCATTCTTAGCCCCGACGTCAAGCTGAAATAAAAACATGCACCATGGCGATTTATTCTTAACCGACTCCCATTATCGCGGTATGGGTGGATATCACTTCTTCTTCGCCTCGCTGTCTGCTTCCTCATTCTTAATACACTTGTGCGGCGCATTTTCACGGTGGGACCACGGTCCCGGTGCTCTTGTGGGCACGATGTTTTCGCCCTGTGTTTATTGCTGTACATGCTGCCAGCAATGCCGTGCGGGACATTCAGACCCGGCTGAACCCGTACCGTTACCGTGACGGGACGCCAGACGGCTCAGGCAAATACATGCTTTTTTTCTGCATACGCACAGTGGTTCTGGCCAGTACCAGTACCCTTCAGGTGGGACCATGGTGCCGGTTGATCTCTTTGCGTGAGCTGAATGTGCACCTGAACCCAGACTGCCGCAATGCGCGGTAAAAAATCTGTGTTCCGTGCCGCCTGCAGGCATACCCGGCGTTGTACCGTATTGCGACAACCGGGGAATTTTTTATGATTCGTTTCAGGCCCGGTTACCCTTAGAGAAACCTTCCTGTTCGCAGAACCGTTGTCGATGAAGAACGTGAATGCCTTGTCCATTTCGTGAATGTCCAAGACCGACCGCTGCTTATACGGGGTGTCATGGCGAAGGTGGGACCACGGTCCCACCGTTATTCAGACCGTGACTTGGTCCACTCACTGTTCCATACCCGGACATTCATGTGGGACCATGGTCCCGGCAAATTTAACTGTTTAACACTGTATGCGTGCGAGTGGGCTAATGGGACGGGCTCTTGTGCAGACTGTCTGAATCAGCTACCGGGACCATGGTCCCACACGAGAGAAACGTTCAGATGATGGATCCCGGTTGCAGAGGAATGGTCTGCAGTCTGAGGCAATTGTAGAAAGGGTATGACTCCAAACGCCTCCATTCACAACCTTATGGTGTTCATCGCAAAGACAATCTCTTCTCTGAGCAAAGGATAATGGCAGGGGATATACAGGATGGGCAGTGTCCGGGACGGTGAGAAGAGACCCCTGGACCCTTGTCCCGTCCAGGAGGTCTCACCCTGAGTGAGGGGGCAGCACTGCTTGGACGGGTAGGGTATTTTACATTAACTAAAGGTTATAGCACTGGCTGGGACCATGGTCCCGACGGGGAAGATACACGCTGAATGAGACGTTAACATTGCCTGTCATACCCAGACTGGTCTGTCCGGACCGGATACATGCATAGCGTTAAAGTAAGGACAGGGACTGGGACCGTGGTCCCGATCATGACATCTCATCTTGACTAGGCAACTCAACGCAACCTGCTTGACCCCAAAGGACAGTCTGAAAAATACGTTCACCCTCACTTAAACGTAAAGGTCATGACCTGGGACCAAGGTCTCGCTCTGGAAATCTCAGACTGAAAGAGGCGTCCCGCACCGCCTGTATTGACCCAACAGGATCGTCTGAACCTGGCGTTATCCTGAGAAGAAAGTAAAGGATACCGACCGGGACCGTGGTCCCAGTCGGGAAGTCTGGGGCTGGAAGAGAGGGCTCGGCCGCCTGATATATCCAGACTGACCCTGTCCGGGTTGTTAAAGGCATGACGTTAAAACAGACGATACTGGCTGGGACCGTGGTCCCGGCCATAAAGTCTGAGGCTGAAAGAGGGGGGCCGTGCTGCATGTCATGCCCAGCCTGGCCCTGTCCGGGTCGGTACAGGCTTGACCTTTAAAAAAGGGGGCACTGACCGGGACCATGGTCCCGATCGGGAAATATCTGGCTGAGTAAGGGGACAATACTGTCTGGGGCAGGCCGCTCACTGTCGCCTGCGTGCAACGTCTTGCGTCAATACGAAGGGCAATATGCCGGGACCATGGTCCCGTCGTCTGTGATGAGTTTTGGGCGGTCGGCGTGGCGTTTCGGATGCGCCAACCGTTCGGCCATCAATGGACCGCTCACATCTTATAGTCAGTGCCAGTCCTTTTCTCTGGAAAAAGGGCAGGTGAGCCACAGACGTTCTCTCACCTGCTGTATTTTACAGCCCGTAGTTTAAATATCGGGTGCGTTGTTGAACGCACCCAGGGCTTATGGCCTGTCAGTGATTGTATCTTATTGAATTTTATACTATTGATGTATGTTTTTTCATCAGAGACGGTGGTGGCTGCCTTAGATCTGGTCAAATACCTTACGCAACGGTTCAGGACTCGCGTTTTGTCTGCACTGGCTTCTGGTTGTCGCAATGCGGCGCGCCCGGCTCAGGGTGGGGCAGGGGACTGCGGAACTTCACCTTGCTGTGACGGCGTGCACTCATGACTGGTTACAACTTCCGGGCTGACCCTCCGGCACCGTTGAGGAAGGGTTTATCTCCGCTTTGCTATTTCTGGGATGTTTTTTGTTTCGTTAGAAATAAAAATTAGGCTAAGGATTTATATCCCTGTTGGTCATTATGGTGAAGGTTCAGAAGTCGATGTAAAGGGGATGATTGTGTTTATATCTAAGGCTATGGCCGCTTTTGTCACGGTGGCGCAGGAAAAGAGTCTCAAAAAGACAGCGGATAAACTGTGCCTGACCGTACCGCCGGTCTCGAGGATGCTGAAAAATACCGAAAACTGGTTCGGTGAAAAGCTGGTCATTATCGAGCGTAACAACGTGACACTCACTCCGTTTGGCATCAACGTTTATCGGCAAATTTTGCCGCACTATCTCTCCCTTCAGAGTATTTCGAAGCGTAAAAGTCGGGCCCCCTTAACGATATCGTCGCCGGTGGTGCATGCCTCCTTTTTTGACGAAATCCTGCAGATCGTGGTCCCGGATATCCGGGACTGCCCGGTCATCAAGTACGCCGAACATATCCATGACGATGACGATCTGTTTATCCACCTGAATCCGGTTGCCTGCCCGGCCTGTTTTGAAGAGTCTGTTCGTTGTCTGGAACTGTACCTGACCTGCCACAATACGGCAGCGGCGCTGTGGGCGGAACTGAATCTGCTGGTTGGCAGTGAACTGCTGTATTCGGAGGCGTTTCATGACGCCCTGCAGACGTTACGGGCTCAGGGGTTTAAAGGGGAGGTTCGATTGCTGGATAATGCGAAAATCAGGGCACTGTTGCAGCAGAGTGGGGCAGGGTTAACCTTTCGCTGCAAACCGAACGTGTGTGAAACCGTCCGGTGCGGCGACCCTGTTTTTTACCAGCAACCGTTCTACGTGTACCGGAATAAATATTCACGCGCGCGTCTTCCAGAGGAGAACATGATGTCTCTCGTGAACGAAGGGGAAAATACGGGGAGTCGCACAAAAGCATAGGGCATCAGGAACAGTAAATGCGCTGCCTGTTTTCAGGCCTGGTACACCCCTGTAACCTTGCCTTACGACACGCAGCGCAAATGGGGGAAGACGTTAAATATTCTGAGATCATACTAACATAGCTGATATCCCGTCTTATGCATTTATGCGGATTAAAGATCAGAATATTCAGGTGCTGAAGGGCTGATTTTAACAACGCGCACTTATCCTTTATTGTTCATCGTGTTATTTACCGGAATGAAAATCTGACCGTGTCACGACGGCAGGGAGATGTGACAGGTAAATTCTGTCAGACAAAAACAGGTTGCGTTGTTGCGGGATGATCCCCTGCTCATAATTAGCCTGGAAGGGGAGGGGAAGTGGTGGATCGGTTGAACAACCCGACAGTTCGTTGTGCAGGAAGCGCCATCAGAACATCAACCCTGCGGATTAATATAATGGCGCGACGTTTATTCAGACCGGTGATGGCGGTTAAATCAGCTCCATTAACTTGCTTTTTTTCGCCTGGAACTCTTCTTCCGAAATTATCCCGTCCTCTTTGAGGGCCGATAATTTTTTAAGCTGTTCGTAAGGATCCTGGCTGGCTGGTGTCTGCGCGGCGGCAGGCGTGTCCGTTTTTCCTCCCCGACCGGCTTCAATGGCCTCAATCAGGGCCAGCTCAGCCTCTTTGCTGAACATCTTAAACTCCAGGTCGTCATGGGAGGTATGGATCCGGATGACCCGGTGACCCAGCGTGGATTTGCGTTCAATCGACGTAACGGATTTTAACGGGATGGTCTCAATCACTTCTCCGATAAAACCCTTGCGATAGAACGCCACACGCTGGCCTGTCACGATGAGCACGCCATTATGCTGTCGGTCCTTGCCATTACCCATCATTTTGCCAATATAGCCTTCCCCCCACTGGATAACCGTTTCACCGGGATTAAGGTGGTTCGCCCTGAATTTCTCCACGTGCTTATTGTCTTTCATTAACAAACTCCTTTTTAGAACACCAGAATGCCTTAACCCGGCATCGGATTAAAACCGCTGTAAATTGAATTACCTATATTATTCTATCGCAGCGATAACTGCATCTGCCAGTGTGGGGCAGAGCGGACGGTCATTCCCCGGAGGTTCAGGACGGTGCCAGCGTTATTCCCAGTCAGTTTGCCAGAATGGTACGTGAAAATTTCACGCATCCTGCGGATTAATTTGGTAGTATAGGCTTGTTTTCACAGGAAATAATGAACCATAAGGAACATGATGAGCACCTTGCTTTCTTTACTCGCTTTTGTACTGTTTGTGGCCTTTATTCTCGGCCTGATTAAACCCTCACTTGTCCGGATGCCCACTCGCAAACGATCCTGCGCCATCTATCTGGGCGGCTTTCTGGCGTTGTGCGCGGTGAATGCGATCATCCAGCCGGCGGACAGCCGTCAGTCTGTGGCGAAAGACGCGGTCAAACCGAAAAAGACTGAAGCTGCTCAGCCAGCCTTTAAATATGCAGACATGACCCTGGACGAATTCCGCAAAGCGCGTAAGGATAAGCGGCATACCATCATAAATGCCTATATGGACCTCAATCCCGTCGCCGCCGGATATACCGAGGCCTTTTATGCCTGCGTCAGTCAGCATACCTATACCACCCAGCCTGAGACGACGCTTGGCGTGGTCTCAGGCTGGTGTTTCAATGAATACCAGAACAATCCAGCGTTGCTGCAGAAACGGATCAACTTTGATACCTTCCAGGATAATTTCAGCGGCTGGAACGGGGCTTACCGTCCCCTGGAGACGCTGATCAAAGCCAGTATGCATGATGATTCCTCCTACAAACACCTTTCGACGCTGTACCGTCTGGTGCTTACCGACGATCCGCATGCCACCGTACAGACCACTTTCCGCGGCACGAACGCCTTCGGAGGGGTCGTCAAGGAGACGGTCTCTGCGCGCGTGGATCTGCGGACAGGAAACGTGATCTCGATAGATGAAAATTAAGGGTGTGAAGCATTCGCTGGCGGGGACTACAGCGTGAAAAACAGAATCCGTCAGACTCACGCGGTGCCGTGACGGTAAAAGCGAGGCCGGATGTTTAGCATGAAATCATCAATCTGATTTACTTAACATATCGTGCTCTTTATACTCGCAGAAAATGTTGTCCGACTTTTCAACGGCAGAGCGATGATGTCACTCTGCCGTTTTTTTTGATCTTCTCCGGAGAAGGGCTAGCGCCAGTCAAATCAGGAGACCGTAAGCAGTGAGGTCTTACATGCAAAAAACTGTTTTAGCCTGTGTCATGCTGCTCACCGGGTGCGTGGTAGCGGATATGGATTCCTCCCGTTACGATTATGTCCCCTGGATCCAGCTATTCCAGAAACAGGACGCTACGGGCAGGACCAGCGTTACGCAGCGTAAGGCCGATCTGTATGCCTGCGGTGTTAATCCCGGTGCGGATCTTGACGATCCGCACTGGAGCCTGAATGGCTCCTATCGGGGAGAAACCAGCGCGCAGTTTACCGCCCGACGCGATCACATCCTGAGCTGCATGAAAGAGAAGGGATATCGCGTCTATGGTTTTTCGGAATGTGGTCCGAAGAACGCCCCGACCGGGCTTTGCCCTAACTAGTGCACACTGGGAGGCAAAACAGACTGTGCGCATACTCAGCCTCCCTGACCGGCAGTCGCTAGATACTGCCAGCATTTCTCTCTCAATTTCGTGCGGATCTCATCATCTGCACGGCGTCTGACCGTTAGCCTCATACTTCCACAACCCCGCAGATCCCCTGAATGTCGTTGATGTCCATGCCTGAAACCAAAGAAATATCTTATCGCTCGTCATGCCAGCCGGGCACACGTCAGGGGCGAGGAGCAATCTATACTTGTGTAGACTGATTCTGTGGTTCGAAAGAGTAAGTGAATCCGTGTATTCCTGGCGTCATGACGAGGTGATATGAAATTTCCTGGCCTTCCGCACAATGAAGAAGCGCGGCTGCAATCCCTGTATCAGAGCAATATGCTGGATGTTCGCAGTGATGAACAATTTCAGCGGTTAACCCGGGTGACGAAGAAACTCTTTCAGGCCCCGGTGGTGCTTATCAGCCTCCTTGGTCGCGATCGCCAATGGTTTCTCGCCTGTGAAGGCGTGGCTGAGCGCGAAACACCGCGCGATATTTCGTTTTGTGCACATGCTATTTTGCAGCAGGGGCCGTTCATCGTGAACGATGCGTCTCTGGACGACCGGTTTCATGACAATCCCCTGGTCACCGGCTCACCGTACATCCGCTTTTATGCCGGTTACCCTGTTCATCTTCCGGACGGGCACGTGGGGGGATCGTTGTGCATCATTGACCGCACGCCGCGTGAGTTCAGCGAGGCTGACATTGAGATGCTGAAAGATATGGCCTTCATTGTGGAAGATGAATTTAAACTGACAGAGATGGCGATGAAGGACAGCCTGACGGGCTTACCGAATCGCCGTGGATTTTACCGGCGGGCGGAAAGACGCCTGTCTGAGGTCAGTGAGCGGCATGCCGGAGCCAGTCTGATTTTCTTCGATCTGGATAAGTTCAAATCCATCAACGATCTGTGGGGACATGCTGAAGGGGATCACGTACTGAAGACGTTCTCCGCGCTGTTACTGGGACCACTTGCCGAAGGGGATATTGCCGCGCGACTGAGTGGAGATGAGTTCGTGGTCCTGCTGGGAAACACGCCCGATGCCGCCACGTATCTTACGGTGCTCCAGGACGCGGTGGAGAACCATAACCGGCGGGCCGAAAAGCCATACAACATTAATTATTCGTATGGCGTACAGCATCTGGATCCGGCCAACCCGGTTTCTCTGGAGGAGATGCTGGCGAAAAGCGACAGCGTCATGTATTCACAGAAACGGAAAAAAATGCTGCCGTAGACAGCGCGTGTGAGCCTGACGGCGGGAACCGCCGTCAGGCCTGAGACTCAGAAGTGATGGGTCAGGATCTCCCGGTGCTGGCTGGAGGCGATGTTAACGGTGTTCTGACGCAGGGAGATGAAGACGTTGCGCATCTGTTCCTCCTCAGGACTCAGGTCGATCACGTACACACTGACCACCGTCCGGGCGCGCGAGCGGGTTTTAAGGTAGCTCAGGGAGTCGACTGGCGGATTTGCCGGACCGGTCAGCTGATGGAGTTCCGCATACGGATCGCTGCAGGCGCAGTGGATCTGGATTTTTTTCCCCGACAGGGTGCGGAACGGCACGCTCATCGTGCGCTCCATCTGGCTGACAAAGCAGTCGCTGAAGTAGTGCATCGGTTCGCCCGGGTCAGAAACATGCAGGGGGGTAAAAGCACCGGTGGACAGGAGCCGTTCCCCGTCTAGATGCAGGGTGTTGTCCAGCTGACGGCAATGCGGGTTCGTCACCCGGGAGATATCAATCACCATGTGCTCATAGACGATCACCTTTCGCCGGTAGACGATATCCCGGTAAGCATGCGTATTCCACTCCACGCGGGTGAGGCTCGGCACGTCTGCCGGAGGCTGGCGCCAGTCAATTTCGACAGTAACCTCCGCGTAGTCATCCGTTTCCGTGAAGCTGAGGGTCTCGGGGTTCACCGGCGGCTGGTTGAAATTCTCCACACACAGGACGTTATGAGTGAGGGTATTTTTGTAGTAGCTGTAGTGCATCGGCGCGCCGTAACCGGTCGTGCCCATGTCCGGGAGGATCGCCACGTTGTCATCGTAGATAATGAGCCCGGGCTTGTCGTAGTGATCGTGCTCGCCCCCGTACGGGGTGTGTTTGAGCACCACGGCCCGGCCGTGTTCGGGACGGCGGATAATCGTGATGCCGTTGTCCGGATCGTGGTAGTTACCGGTCTCCCGGACTGGCTCCGTGAGACGCAGCCGGGGATCGCCATAGAGAAAGGCGGCCAGACTGGTGCGCGGCTCGTGGTCGTAAATGATGGAGAGCATCCTGGCGCACATCTCGTCCCCGGTAGTGGTGTAGGCAAACTCATAAAGATCGGGGTATCTCACCGTATCCTTGAGCGGAATACAGTCGTTAAAGGCAGGCTCGGTGTCATCGGGCATGAGCAGGTGCAGGGGCAGGGTGAGCATCTTCCGGTACTGCGGCATGCCCATCAGGCTGTACTCCTGGTGGGCGTAGCGGATCATGCGCTCAAACTCGAAGAAGCCCTGCAGGGCGTAGTGGTGGTAGTGCAGGGAGCCTTCGAACCACAGGCCGCCTTTCAGCACCCCGCAGCGGAGCTGGTCCCGCAGTCCCCACCCGGCATTCACCCCGATCTCCAGATAGTGTGCATCGTCCAGCACTGCGCCGGCCATGGCCAGCGCGCTGTTGATCCGCACCTCATGGTTATGCAGCTGCTCCCAGCGTTTGCTGATGAGAAAATCGGCGCAGGCCCGGAGCAGGTCCCGCTCGATGACCAGCCGCTCGTTCTCCGTCAGTTCGTCAAAAATCAGGTCGTACCCCTTCACAAATTCGCTCAGACACAGGGCCTCGCAGAGGGTCTGGGCGTTCATTTTGCCGGGCCCGTTGTAGGGGATCCCCCCGTGTTCGGCGTAGCCCGGATAGTACCGGGCATACTGCATCAGGATCTCCCGCACCCGGTCAAAGTAGGTTTTGTCTTCGGTCAGCATCCAGGCGATGCCGAGCTGGTAACAGGCGCGGGCGTTGAGGTCGTTGAGCTTACGCCACCAGGCCCCGCGGTACGGTTCGCCGGTGAACACCTCACCGTCGACCGGGCAGCGATAGTGCTCGGAGGCGTGCCGGTCCCAGATGAGCGGGACCCCGTGTCGGGGACAGTAGTAGAAGAGCTCCCAGCTGGCGCAGCCGGTTTCCGGCACCAGAACGGGGTTGTTGAGCACGACGTCATTGTCCTCGCGGATTCTGGTGAGGATACGCGGATCGTCGTGATACGCCTGTCTCAGGCGCTGGATATCGGCTTCACTGAACTGTTTCATGGTGGTTTCTCCCTGTGGGGTCACAGACCCGGATTGAAGGCGTTGTCGCACATGGCGGCGGGACGGGGTTTGCTGAGCAGCGTCCAGAGCAGGGCCGCCCCGATGAGATCGAGGAAGCCCAGCACATCAAAGACGAGGTTGTAGCCGATGCTGGCCACGGCCGCGCCGATGAGCAGCGTGCCGGTAAAGCCGCCCACGCCGCCGATGAGTCCGGCAAAGCCGGTGACGGTCCCGACCTCGCTCTCGTCGAAGTAGTCCCCGGACATGCTGATGACGGTGATGGAGGCGCACTGGTGGGCAAACCCGGCGACGCAGAAGAGGGTGATGGCCATCCCGGCGCTGGTGACGTGGTTGATGAGCGGGACCAGGGTCATCAGGAGGGCCGCAAAGGTAAAGGTGATCCGCTTGGCGTTGACCAGGGTCACCCCCCAGCGGTTGAGCCTTTCCGCGCAGAACCCGGCGAAGAGGCAGCCCACGTCGGCGGTGAGGAACGGCAGCCAGGCGAAGAGGGCGATCTGCTTCAGGTCAAGATGACGGACGCTGACGAGATAGAGCGGCATCCAGAACCCCAGCGCCGCCCAGGTGGGGTCAGCAAACATCCGGGGCAGCGAGATGGCCCAGAGGTCGCGGCGGGGCAGCAGGCTTCTGATCGAGACGCGGCGACGGACCACCGATGTCGTGTCCCGGCCAATCAGGGCGAGCTCAGCGCCCGACATCAGGGGATGCTTCTCCGGGGCGCGGTAGGCCACGCACCAGAGGACGGCCCAGAGGATGCCGAAGACGCTGGCAATGACGAAGGCGACCCGCCAGTTGTAGTGCAGGATGGACCAGGCGACGACGGGCGGGGCGAGCATGGCCCCCGCCGAGGTGCCGACGCTGTAGACCCCGCAGGCGAGCCCGCGCTCCCGGGCGGGGAACCACTGGGTGGAGACCTTCATCCCGGCGGGGTTGAAGGTGGATTCGGTGAGGCCGATGCCGAGACGCAGTATCATCATGGGGATCCACGAGCTGAAGAACCCGGTCAGGGCATTAAACACTGACCAGAGGATAGCCATGAGGGAGAAGACCGCGCGCACCCCGAACCGGTCCATGATGTAGCCGGCGAAGACCCCGCCGACCGGATAGGCAAAATTGAAGGCGGCGGTGATCCAGGAATACTGCTGCTCGGTAAAGCCGATGTCCTTGAGCATGGTCGGGGCGGCAATCCCGAGCGTGTTGCGGGACAGGTAGTTAGTGATGGTGCCCAGCATGACCAGGATAATAATGTACCATCGCAGATTCTTGATTTTCATGGTGTAGGGCCTCCTTATCTGAGGGGTAAGGAACAGATTTTGTTGTTATTTCCGGACGCAAGCGGCACCCGGCATATACCGGGGGACCGCCAGACACCGGCGTCGGTAAAACAGAGGCAAAGGTTGAGAGCCAGGGTCCTCCCTGTCGTCGGGTGAGCCGAATTCAGGCAACAGTCATCCCCACCCGGTGAAGGATGTTGCCAACGCGTGTTATCAGGCCCTCGCGGGCACCCGCTCCGGCGACGCCCGGTCCGTCAGGCCCGAACCGTCACCTGCCCGGCGTCAGGTGAAGAGCCCCGTGGCGCAGGCCCAGCCGATGACCACTGCGAGGGGGCCGGTCAGCTGGCGGGAGAGCAGGAAGGCCGGGACCCCGGCGGCGATGGTGGCCCGGGTGGCCCCCTGGGTGGCGAGCCCGACGGGGATAAAGTCGCACCCGACCTGGACGTTGATGGCGAACAGCGCGGGCAGGGCCAGGGCAGGGGGCAGCGTCCCGGCCCCGATCTGCGTCCCGATGACGACCCCCACCACCTGGGTAAAGGCCGCGCCGGGGCCGAGCAGCGGCGAGAGAAAGGGAAAGCTGCAGATGACCGAGAGCAGCACCAGCCCCCAGACCGAACTCACCAGGGGGGTGAGCAGGTGCGCGAGAGCGGTCCCGACCGTGGAGTCCTCGGCGAACGCCATCAGCAGAGCAATGAGGGCCATAAAGGGGAGGATGTCCCGGAGGGCCACCTGGATCGCATCCCGGGCGGCGTCGCGCAGCAGCGGCAGCATCTCCCCGAGCAGGGCGGCGAGACGCACTTCGGTCGCCACCACGCGCCGCACGCCCCGGGGCGGCTCGGGCACCTGATGCACCACCGCGTCGTTTACCGGCAGGCTGAGCGGTTCCGGGTCGGGAAGACGCTGCCGGTCCGCCTGGGCCAGCTCGGTGAGGGTAACGCCGGAGACGTAAGTGTCGTCGTCGATAAAACAGGCGAGGCGGCCCTGGTAGCGGCCTGGCCGGACGTTGATGACCGGGATATGCTTCTGCGGGTACAGGCCGCAGAGGAACGACCCCGGATCGTCCAGGACCACGCAGAGGACCTGCTCGTCCGGGGGCAGGATGGCGTAGCCGTTGACCAGCTCGGACTCGGTGAGGGCGGCGAGCTCGATGGCCACCGGGTGAAAGTCACCCCCGGTGAGACAGAGAATGACGCGCCCGCTGCGCACCGGCAGCCAGAGGCCGGTGCCGGTGCCGCCGGGGCCGGGCCTGACGTGGATCAGTTCCATGGGTATCCCTCCTCGATGATAAAATCTCCCCGCAGATCGCGCATGTCCGGGGCGGGGCCACCCAGGTGCAGGGCGGCGTCATGCAGGGGCGTCAGGGCGTGGTCGAAGCACATCACCAGCAGCCCGTTGCGGTAAAGTGACTCCCGGGCCCGGTCACCGGTGGCGGTGATGAGAAACAGCCGGTGGCCGAGGCGCAGCGCGTCGCCGGGCCAGAAGAACTGCTCCTCGTCCCGGAAGGTGCACTCCAGCGGCAGGGCGTACGCCCGCAGCCGTCCGGTGAGGCTGTCCGGGCAGGTAATGAGGATCCCCCGGGAGAGCCAGCGTTCGACATACGTGCCCGGCTTGCGAATGCGCGCATGATAGAGCTGCATCAGGCTTTCCTCCGCGCCGCGAGACGAACAAAAATCCGCTCGGTGACGATGCCCCGGATAAGCCCCACCACCGCGGCCGTGAGCACGTAGCGGAGGGCCAGCTGGGTGACGGAGAGCCCGTGGGCCCGGAGCCCGGCGCAGATGCTGAGCCAGGCGACCAGCTCGGGCGTGACCACCCCCGGAAAGGCTGTGGACAGGGGATGGGCCAGGGTGGTAAGCGCATCCTCGAAGCCGGGCTTGCTCTTCTCGGGCAGCACGAACCCGAGCGCCAGCGCGCCGGGGGCCCGGAGCAGCAGCCAGCCAATGACGGGCAGCAACCCGTAGGTCAGGATGCGCGAGCGCCCGAAGGTTCTGGCCAGCGCTTCGGTCCTGGCGGTCCCGGCAAGGCGCAGGGTGACCGTCAGGAGGACGCGCAGCAGCACGAAGGCGGGCAGGACGGTCACCGCCAGGGTGATAAAATGGCCGTAGGCGCAGTGGATAAAGCCAAACACGCCCCCGGTCAGGCTGAGCAGTGTCATGTTCAGTCCTCTCTGGATGAAAAAAATCCGGGGTGCCCGGGCTAACCGGACGGGAGGAGCGAGCATTGACGGCTACAACAGTCAGAGCCCCCGGGAACAGTGGCGGTACAGACTTCGCCTGCTTAGTTTTTTCAGGGCGAGCGCAGGCGTGGCATTTCAGCCCTGTTTATGCGATTCTCATAAGTTGCGCTTTTCGATTGAAAGTGCAGGTTATATGTACAGTATCTTAGATCTAAAATTAGATAATTGGAAGTATGAAATATCTAATTTTAGATTTGTTAGAAACACAAATTGCCAGTCAGCTTGCAGAGCATTCATGATGGATAAGAAAGAATTCGGAAATAGATTGTCACAATTGCTGGCGATGACCGGCAACTCAATGAAAGATCTTGCTCAAAAATGCGAGATTCCTTATTCGACTATCAGGGGTTATGTCGCAGGTGACTCTATACCTAGCGGAATTGATCAACTTCAAAAGATTGCGCGTTCTACAGGTGTCAGTGCCTCTTGGTTGTTAGGAGAAGATACTAATGATTTTGCTGCTGTTCCTGAGCCTCGTAGTGTTGAGAAAGATATTGAATTGTTAAATTCATTATTTCGGTATATGACACCTACACAGAGAGCGAGTGTTTTGAAGCGAATACTAGCGAGTGTATCTGGACAATTGGATAAAGATGTTTGTGAAAATAGGGAAGGGGAGTAGTTCTGACTTCAAGAATCTTAGGCTTGATTCCGGCTTTAGTACTAAGTCACTAAAATTATTACAATACAGCCAGTTAGATAATAAAGCCTGTATCGTTTTCCTGTAAGAAATGCTCTATTGTGTTCTTTGAAAAAGCCGCTGTGGTTGATAGTGGTAATTGGGATGTTAACTCATGGCGGCATATAGCCCCAAGCGTCAATAACGTACTGACTCAACTTGAAAGCTATGAGGTAGCCAGCATCCCTTAACAATCCCAAAAACTTTTAGTGAGGCGCATTTTAGTCGGATGCCCCCGTTCTGTCGCCGTCGCGAGACGCCGCAGGGGATAAACAGGTTATGGTGGTCACGGTACTTGCAGAGCATATGCTCGCACTGCCAGCGGTTCGGCCTCGCTCCCCTTGGGTACATGGTCATCCTGATCAGCATCACTAACTGACATAACCCTGATTAAGTCGCCTACCTGCTCCACTCGTTGTCTCACCACCAACGGGCTTAATGGCTACTATTCCCTTAATTTAGGTATGGTACCATGTAGAGAAAATCTTAAAAGAAGGGTGGTTTATGGGCTGGTCTTCGTTGGTTAGGATAACCATTGGTACATTTCTATTGGCTGGGTTGTCATTCTCTGCAGATGCTAAGAACTGCAAGAAAGGTATTCCATGCGGTAACTCATGTATAGCAGCATGGAAAACTTGTGGCGGGAGTTCTCGCTCTACCTCAATTAATAGGCATTTATACTCTTATCCATCATCCCCGCTACGAAGTACAATTCCAAAATCAACCGTTCCATCCCCTTCTGAGAACGTTGAAGACAGAACCTCGGCCGCAACTACGAAAACGTATCTTTGCCAGTATGCTATTGCATCAGTACAAAATGGCAAAATTGCTTCTTTAAGTGTTCTAGGAAACGCTAAAGTTAATTTGTATACGGATAGTTTCAAAGCTTTCCGCATGAATGGTACATATCTGATCTCCCCAAAGCTGAATACCAATGGCAAGCTGATGATGGCGGATGATAAAAGCAAAGTGTATGCCTATGATCCATGGCTGTTGAACTTCGCCATTAGCGACCGCATTGCCAGAAGTACAGAGCAATGGGATCGTTGTAAATTGGTTCACAACAACTAAATCCATACCTGGAGACAGATTGATTATAAGTCCGATGCTGTAAACTGTAATGTGATAAGGCATTAGCACTATAAAGTTAACGATATTGACCATATTACTTATAACTGCTTAGCCAGTTACCAGAGAGTTACAGATGAAATTTTCTTACCGCCATGGATACGATCCTGAGTTTGACAATAGAGTAGTCCGTGATGATGCCCCTAGATGGGTCAGAAAGCTCTTTTTTTCGAAGGTACTGGAAAGGTTACTTCAAACTGATCAACTTTCGAATTCTGGCAAGCAGCCTATACCAATATATGACCTTATATATGAGTTATTGGCTATGGATGATGAAGAACCTGATGAGTATCAATTAAGCCACACAACTGCGCTAGAAGTTTTGCGTAATCTCGTGATGGGTATGCCCTGGTACCGCTTCTATGACATGGTTGAGACCGTAGCTGAGAAGCTGATTGACAATGACGATGCGTTTACGTGGGGCAGCCCAAAAAATGAGTCCTATTCTTACTCCGCATATCGTCAGAGGGTGAACGAGCTCTTTTCGGAATACAAAGTTGACTGGAGAATGAATGAGACAGGCCAGCTGGAATCACCCCTGCCACTTTTTCTCGAAGAAAAATTAAGAAGCACGGAGGAGAAGCTTGCCGATCGGTTTGAACCGGCTCGGGCGCACTATGTAAAAGCACGGGCCTATGCACTGGGTGCGCATCGTGATGCTGAAAATTCGATTAAGGAGTCAGTGAGTGCGATCGAAAGTGTGTGCAGAACCTTTTATCCTGATGCCTCCACCCTCGGCGATGCCCTTAAACTAATGAGGAAAGATGGCAGTGTCTCACCCATGCTCATAACGGTTATTGAAAAATTCTACGCTTATGCCAATGCAGAGCCAGCAGTCAGGCACGGAAGTGACAAGGCCTCATCTGTTCTCGAACATGATGCAGAACTGGCGCTCCATTTCGCAGCTGCTTTCATCAGAACGCTGATTTTACGTAAGGAATGACAGAAGTTATAACGTGTTAGACAGACTTTTCATCGAGGGAAGCGGATGTATTATGAGTTTTCCTTTAAGGATAACAGGAAAATTAGCGTCGCTATAGAAGGGAATCTACATGGAAAAAGACGTAACGTCAGCTGTATAACAATTATCGCAAGAGCTTATCCTGAGGTCCGTGACGCTCCGATCAATCCGCTCAGTAAGACAGAGATTACCCTCCGATTCGTCATAAACAAGGAAAGCACCATGTTCGGATTCTTTAAAAAGAAAAAACCTGACACTGATCCCGGGCAGGGTCCCCGACTGACGGCACAACAGTTTATTGCGCTGACGCTGAGTGATGAAAAGTTGTCTATTCCAGTGCACCTGCCGGGGATCCGCAGTGAGGCCGAATGCGACGAACTGGGGTTATGGCCGCTCATCTACATCTGGAATGTGGATCGTACTGCCGGCACGTTCAGCCTTTCTGTTAACGGTAAAGCCATTGCCCACCTCCTGGAGCCTTTTGTGCCCCGAGAAGACCCGGCGTATATTGAAATACGTGATGAGGCGATGAAGGTCATCTCCGGGGCTTCAACGCGGTCCGTACTGGCAACCATAGAGAAAATCGGCCTCATACCCGATGTTTTGTTCGCGTATGACGTTGAGAACGAACAGGATTGAACTGGTGCTTCAGCCTTGCTGGCTCGATAACGTCAGAAGTGCCGTATCTGCATCGGACTAAAACGGTTACGTCAATAAACAGCCTGAACAGCAGTGTGGAAATGCCTGATCTGAGGAAGAAAGGGAGAGGGCGGCCTGTGGAGTGCTATGCACTCAAGCACAGGGATTTCAGAAACCACAACTCTGTTCAATTTCTCTGCTTCTCTGCCCCCATAACCACTAAATTGCGCGTCGTTCAATTAACCCACATGAAGATAGCGGTTAGGCGAATATTCCCACCTGCATTTTGTTGCATTTTGCTGATAGTTAGACGCTTTATCGCTAGTGCTCTGGCATAATACCTCCCACCGTACTGAGGCTGATATTGAAGTTTTGATGCATTGCGGGCGTAAGTATTGATAATGCAATTAATGATTAACTCAGGTTGCCTCTCTCTTTTCCTAGATTGTTAAACCAACACAGGTACCGACTCTACTATGTTTCCTGTCAGTGATTTGCTGGACTTACAAACCCTTTCTGAATCAGTTGAGCTGGAGTTTAAGCTGGCGCAGGGGGCTGATGGTAAAGGTAAGCTGCCGGAAGATTTCTGGCGGACATACAGTGCGATGGCGAATACTCGCGGCGGCTATGTGGTACTAGGTATCAGAGAAAAGAAGGGTAACTTTATTGTTGAGGGGATCAGCGATATTGCCACTGTTATGAAGCAATTGTTTGATATTGCAAATAATAAGAAAAAAGTGAATGTCAATTTACTGACCGATCAGTCAGTACAAGTTATCGAGATTGATGAAAAAGCTGTCATCGTCATTGAGATACCTTTAGCGAGACGTGAACAAAAGCCGGTCTATCTCAATAATCAGCCGATGACGGAGACATATATCCGTCGGCATGAGGGAGACTGCCATTGTACTGAAGAGCAGATAAAAAGAATGCTCGCGGAGCAGGTAGAGGATAGCCGTGATGACCGGATCCTTTCTGGTTTTGATTTCAGCGATATAGACCAGGACAGCTTGAAAGCATATCGTAACCTTTTTGCTGTTGCGAAACCTCAGCATCCCTGGCAGGAGCTGGATATTATTGATTTATTTAGAAACATAGGTGGCTGGCGCAAGGACCGTCAGAGCGGTGAGGAAGGCATAACGCTCGCAGGTATTTTGATGTTTGGTACATGGCATGCCATCCAGGATGCGGTCCCGAACTATTTCGTTGACTATCGTGAACGGGACGACTCGCAACCGGACTCGCGCTGGATCGACCGCATCTATCCGGATGGTTCATGGTCAGGCAATATTTTCGATTTTTACCGCCGGACATATCGGAAACTCATCTCCGACCTTAAAGTACCTTTTGAATTGCAGGATGGTACTCGGCTGGATGAAACCAAAGTGCATGAAGCTATTCGCGAGGCGCTTGTAAATACTCTGGTGCATGCCGATTACACAGGCCGAAGTTCCATTTTAGTAGTGAGAAGACCGGATCTTTTTGGATTCCGTAATCCCGGTCTGATGCGGGTGCCACCGGATATCGCCGTCAAAGGCGGGGAAAGCGACTGCCGTAACCGTCGTATGCACCAGATGTTTTTAATGATAGGAGCTGGTGAGCGAGCAGGTTCTGGTGTGCCTAAAATCATGAGCGGCTGGAAATGGGCTAACTGGCGTACCCCCAAGTTGTATGAGAAAACGGAGCCTTCCGAACAAACGCTTCTCGAACTCTCAACCGTCAGCCTGGTATCACAGGAAGTTACAGAACGTCTCGATAGCTTATTTGGCGAACGCTTTCATCTGCTCGATGATCTCGAACGAATGATTGTTATCACGGCGGCGACAGAAGGATGGGTAAATCATGAGAGAGCATGTCAGCTTACGAGCAGGCATTCCCGGGATGTCACTCTTGCTTTTCCAAAGTTAGTGGACAGGGGATTTCTTGTTGCCAGCGGTCAAAAGCGTGATAAGTCATATTGCCTGCCAGGCATGGAGTTACCCTCTCCGGAAGAGGTCTTCGCTAATGCGTTAAGCTCAACAACGAACTTAACGCATAGCGTCCAGGACTTAACGCATAGCAAGACTAACTTAACGCATAGCGAGCCTGATTCATTGGTTACCCACCCGGAGAGAGATGAATATGGTCGTTTTATCAGTCATTTACTGGATAAACCTTTCATAGATGATCTTGACGAATTAAGTGATGAATTCAGATCTGAACTATTTAAACTCGCTGCGGCTTCAAGAAAGCACCGACGGCTTGAAACTGAGGTCATGAAGGGGATGCTGGTTCAACTCTGTAACGGACATTACTTATCCGTTGCTGTACTTGAAACATTGCTGGGACGCAAAGCGCAGAGTATTCGCCAGAATTACTTAAAACCTATGGTGGATTCCAGGCAGCTAAAGCTAGCATTTCCAAATAAACCGAATTCTCCAAGACAAGGGTATACACTCGCTTAGTATTACTATTAGGTGAATCCCTGACCACGTAGGGAAATGGCCGCGCCTGGCCTGCTCCCCGTTGTTTAATACATCCCACAGAAGAAATGTCATTCTGAAGTGACTGCCTACTCCTCGTACAAGGAATCTCCCGGCAAGGCTAAGTCCGGGCCAGGGGGATTTTGATTAGGTTCAGATTAAAACGCATCAATTTTTCATGATGTTATTTCGATCTGACTGGCGATGAGCGTATCCACTTAGCTCTGTACCGGCGTCAGCAAAGCGACATCGGTTTCCGATACATTGAGGGGAGCAATTAGGCAAGCAGACCAGCCCCGGTAAACACTGACCTCAGCGCAAGACGCAATCTTCCTCTCACGTTATCCTCATATGACACTGTGAGATGCGACCCCGCAGATTTTGCGGAGGTAGTGATACGCGTTGTCTGACGTATTCAACTCCTTAAGTCGATGGATGCACGACCAAATCGCTCCTGACCACATGCCTGTTACTCTGACTGGAGAACGCGGCTTTACCCCGTTTAATCACCTCAAAGCCTTTCGTATAATGAGCTGAGACGCGCCTCGGCAAAAGGATGTCTTCATGGATCTCTTTCCTGATATTGAACAAGCGGTCCCCTTACCCCATGAAGAAGTGCTCCGTTACATGGTATGTAAAATCCGTGATAACCGGTCGGAAAAATGGCTTGCTGAGATATGCAGGAAAAACAACCTTTCTGATATCTACCAGGAGTATCTTCAAAAGGGAGTGTTGAAGGCTCTGGAGGGTGAACCTGATGTGAGCTTTTATCCACCAAGGCTAACGATAGAGCTGGTGCCCCGGACATGCTGGTTCGATAACGTCAGAAGTGCGGTATCTTCAACTGACTGGAAACGGTTACGCCAACAAACGGCCAGAACAGCAGGGTGGAAATGCCAGGTCTGCGGCGGAAAGGGGCCCCGATGGCCTGTGGAGTGCCATGAAATCTGGCATTACGATGATGACAGGCAGTGTCAGACCCTCACCGGCCTCATCGCGTTATGCCCATCCTGCCATGAAGTCAAACACATGGGGTTCAGCGGGCTCCGGGGTAAAAAGGACGAGGCAGTGGCTCATCTGGCGCTCGTCAACGGCTGGTCCCTTCAGGGCGCATTTGACTATGTGGATGAGGCCTTTGACGTGTGGCGGGAACGCTCTCGTCATGCCTGGCAGCTGGATATCACGTGGCTCGAAACCCAGGGGATCAAACTTCAGGATGAGACAGCATCAGAGGGCGATAACATCCCTGCTGAGGATCAGCTTTCTCTGGAGCTTGAGGTTCTGCCTGTTGCGACGGAGAGCACTGCAGTGCCAGTTGTCGGGGAACAAGAAAACATTTCCGGCGATGTGCGGCCAATCCGGAAGGACAACCCTGTCTCCCGTTCATCGTCCGTAGGGTCAACGTTCTGGTCAGTCTGCCAGCGGGTTTTCTGCCAGGTGAAAAAGGTGATCAAGGAGCAGTGGTGATTAACTCCGTGGCGACGCATTCCCGGTGAGAGAGGCGAATGCATTTAGTGCCGGATGAAAATGCATCACTTTTTTCAGGACGTCATTTCGATCTGACTGGCGATGAGCGTATCCACTTTAGGCTGTACCGGTGTCAGCAGATCGACATCGGTCTCCGGTACATGCAGGGAGTGGATGAGGCTGTAGCGCGCTTCAGAGCGCGTGGTGTTTTCCACCAGCGCTGACTGAAGCGAAAGGGGTTTGGTTGTGGGCAAGGGGAGGGCACAGCTATCCCTGGAGATATATCATTGATGTTTGCGCGTGAGAATAGGCGTCCGCTTTGTGCCAGAAGCGGACCTTTCCTGAAACGCCATTCAATCTTTTAGCAAGCTCATTTCTTCAGATAGCCATTGTCTTAGGATGCTTATTTTAAAAGAATCCTGATTATCTGGACGGTAGACTAAATCGTACCCCCGTTCAGCCTTAAGCTTGTACCGTGGAAACGGAACAACAAGCCTTCCAGCAGCTACATCATCTGCAATCAGAAGACTGCGTCCGAGAGCAACACCTTCGCCACGTATAGCAGCCTCAGTCGCCATGCTGCCAAGAGTCCATAAGGGCCCCTGATGGCAACTGAAATTTTTTACTCCGGCCATCTCAAACCATGCCTGCCAGTTCGCCTGCATTCTGTACTCATGAAGAAGAACGCAGTTTAAAAGTTCCTTAATCTCGGTCAGACCATTATGTTTTTCAAGAAAACTTGGACTACAGACAGGGGTGACTGTTTCATCAAACATACGCTCAGACGAAACATTTTGATAATTGCCAAGGCCGTAACGAATTGCAGCATCTACCTGACCATCATTAAGATCCACATTAATGTCAGTAACATCCAGTTGAATATCAAATTCTGGATATCTCTGCCTGAACCGGCTGAGACGCGGTGCTAACCACTTACTGGCAAATGACACCGTTGTACTTATACGTAAACTCTTTATCAGGTTTCTTCCACGCAGACGTTCAGACTCCTTCATTAAATCACTCAAAAGACGGGTAACCACATGGTGAAATTCACCCCCTTGCTCCGTCAGAATTATCTGCCGTGTCAGCCTGAAAAATAGCTTAAAACCCAGATGCTCTTCGAGCTTTCGGATTTGCCGGCTTATCGCGCCATGCGTAACGTGCAACTCCGCTGCCGCCAGCGTCATGCTTGAGAGGCGGGCTGTGGCTTCAAAAGCGCGCAGAGTCTGCAATGGGGGAAGGCGATCGAATATCATACACGTGATAATAATTCACGCGTGTTGTGAGAACAAATAATTTGTCAGGTCAGAGTCCGAAAATCAAAATTAACATAAAGAACATTACTATTTTCATAGCGATACCGGAGGAATAATGGAAAGTTTGTTTGTTTACGGGACTCTCGGTCCTGGCCGGCCTAACGCTCATATTCTTGAAAATATTGGGGGAACATGGCAGGAGGGCCACGTGGGAGGATCTCTTCTCGCCAAAGGTTGGGGAGCAGAAATGGGTTATCCGGGAATTGTGCTGGATGATTCAGGAAATCGTGTGCAGGGCTTTCTTTTCACGTCAGAGAATTTACTTAATCACTGGCACATACTCGATGAGTTCGAAGGTTATGAGTATGAACGTGTTCCGGTAGAGGTAACCATATCTACCGGTCAGACAGTGCAATCATGTATCTATATGCTCAAAGCATAAACCAGAAGACCCGCTGCAAACGGATTACACAATGGCCTGGGCACCTTAAATAAATTGGTCTGATGGAGAATCAAGTGACAGTACAACGAAAACAGATTGACACATATGCCACACTGGCCATGACGTCACTGTGTATAGTTTGGGGAATTCAGCAGGTCGCAATTAAAGGAGTAGCCGATGAAATATCTCCAGTTCTACAGGTAGCAATCAGAAGTGGAGCTGCTGCGGGCTTTATAGGTTTATTGATTATTTTTAAAAAAACGCCTCTAAGAAACTTTGCTAATTGCTTAGTTCCCGGGGGAGCAGTGGGCATACTTTTTGGTTTGCAATTCCTGTTTGTTGCTGAAGGCCTGCGATATACATCGGCATCGCACATGTCAGTATTCCTTTATACAGCACCTATTTTTGCTGCCATGGGACTACAGTTTTTTAGGCCCGATGAACGACTGTGTGCGCCACAATGGTTAGGGATAGCAATTACATTTACAGGCATTTGTGTCGCGTTTCTGTCAGGTAAGGATCCAGTTGGTAGCTCCAGTCAGGTTCTGGCAGGAGACATAATGGGGATACTTGCAGGACTATCATGGGGGGCCACTACCATAATTGTCAGATGCTCTTCTCTTAGTGAGTCTCCAGCCTCACATACACTCTTCTGTCAACTTGCAGGAGGTTTTTTACTTTTATCAGCATATTCATACTCTTCCGGTCAGAATCACTTTGACCCTGGTACCGTCGGGATTATTAGTTTAATCTTCCAAAGCGCAATAGTTGCCTTTGCAAGTTATTTAGCCTGGTTCAGTTTAATGCGCAAATACATGGTATCGCAGCTCGGTGTTCTCTCATTCATGACGCCTGTATTTGGGGTCATTACGGCAGTATTTATTTTGAGAGAACAACTACGGTCAGGTTTTATTTTAGGGACGATGCTAATCCTGAGTGGCATAAGTATTGTTAGTGGCTGGTCCTGGTTCAAGTCGAGATTTTTAACTGTATCCGTTAACAAATAAAGATGACTGTCGGCCGGTTACAGATAATATAATATGACGATGTCAGCAAGCCAATTCATATATTGCTATCTTAACTACCCATCATGCTAAAACGCTTTTCAGGTTCTAATGCAGAGAATAAATCATTCTTAACTCATCATGCACAATTCTCTGGCCTCAACAATGTCCGCTTTTCGCTCATAAGGGACAACCATACTCAAATCTCCCACATTGCAGGAGATTTGAGTATGAACACGTCACCGTGGAATAATGACCGTATCATAGGCCAAAAAAGACCACTTCAGATATCTCATATCTGGGGGATTCGAATCCGGCTTGAACTGGAAGGTAAAACGCGTGATTTAGCTCTGTTCAATATGGCCTTAGACAGTAAGCTACGAGGCTGCGATCTGGTGAGCCTCAAAGTATCTGATGTTGCATATGGTAGCTCGGTTTCAAGCAGAGCTACGGTGCTGCAACAGAAAACCGGTAGCCCTGTGCAATTTGAGATAACCAAAGGGACAAGAGAAGCTGTTGCTGCATTGATAAAGCTTGGCAATTTGCACAGTAAAGACTTCTTGTTTCGGTCTCGGATCGGAACTAACCGGCACATATCAACCCGACAATACAGCCGAATTTTTCATGGGTGGGTAGAAAAGCTTGGTCTCGAAGCTTCGCTTTACAGCACACATTCCATGAGAAGAACAAAACCTTACTTGATATACAAGAAAACCAAGAATCTCCGGGTGATCCAACTTCTGTTGGGCCATAAGAAACTGGAAAGCACAGTCCGTTATCTGGGCATCGAAGTCGATGATGCGTTAGAGATATCTGAATCGATTGAAGTCTAAGGTTGTCAGGGCTGCAACAGCAGCCCTGTGCCAGGAACAGACGTTACTTACCTCGCGATATATTAATTTATGGTGAGCTGGTCACATGTTTGGTAAACATGTGTCAAATATTTAGTGGTGTAAGTGAATATCGACATCAGATTGCTGAAATAATGATGAAGAACGCGGCCTAATTAATTAGGGCGCAACTGCGCCCTTTAATAACCCGTCATGTGATAAACCCAATCTTTTGTCTGCCGTCTAATTTCACGACTCAATGTTTGGGGCAGTATTTCATTTGGAGTTCGGTCGCCCTTAATCCAATTAAAAGCATGATTGAACATATAAAGCAATATCCCCTCGTTATTCTCAAAGTAATCGATAGCTTCTTCTATAAGGGGAGCTCTTAGCACCAGCCTTCTATCATGAGATACAGCATCTTTCAGCTTTTCATAATCGATGAAATGATGGTTGAATATGTCAATTTCGCTATTAAAAGTTATATAGTCCTTGTGTTCATCTTGGAGGTAATAGTCTTCCTCTACAAAATTATCTAAGTCATGTTGTTCTAAATCATCTAATAATGATTTGGCGAGCCTTATCAGATCTTTGTCGGATTCTGAAAGCATTGCCATCCTCCAGGAATTTTTGGATTCAACACATAATTTATCTGAATCTGTGAAGGTGACTTTTTTGGACTGGTGTCCTTTTGAGGTTATTTCTTGAACTATTTCATCCAGACATTCTTTTGAAAATGGCTTCCAGAACATCTCAGGATCATTATGGCTATCCGCCATTACGATGGAGACCAAAACAACTTGAGTTTCCAACTGTTGCCAGTACATAAAGTCAGATAGATCGATCTGTATATCAGGGGTGTTTCCAACCGTTGATTTAATTTGAACCGCAAAAAAGTCCCCAGTTGATATTTCATCTTCAAAAATTTCAACTTGAGCATCTATGCCAACATCAATATCAAGCAATCGGCAAGGCCAATTAAAATAGCGAACTATCCAATAAGCAAAATATAGCTCACCTGCTCTTCCTGTTACTCCGGTGCTTTTGTATTTTTTCATAGCTTAGCTCATAGCTCTTCCTTTTCGCAGAGTTAGACAGGTTACACCCTAGCTAATTGTCTGCCAACTGAATGGTTAATATGAATTGCAACTGTTCCTGTAGTCACTTTCGTGAGAGCAGACCACAAAAGTGACTACTTCCGCTCTTCGCTCACAGCGGACCTTGCGATGTCTTGATTTGCCACTTTGTTCCAAATGCAGACGTTGAAACAATAATGTCACCGTTGCGTGATGAAACAGATGACGACTGATGGTTATCTTTGTAAGGTAAGTGATGACTCGAAAGACAAAGAACCTAATCATGGGCAGATTTCAAGGAAAACGCATACTTATAACTGGTGGTACTAGCGGCATGGGATTTGCAGGCGCACAGCGCATCGTTAGTGAGGGCGGTCATGTTGCTATTACCGGGCTCAATGATGAAAGGCTGAATCGCGCCCGTAGCATGCTGCCGGAATCATCTCTTATTCTGAAAAACGATGCTGCCAGCGAAGCAGATATAAGCGATCTTCAGGCAGCGATAAGCGGCTGGGGTTCACTCGACGGATTATGGCTTGATTAGCTATTCCCTCTTTCTTCAGCGCGGAAGTGGTTTTCCATTCAGCAAACATACTTTCCAGCCCCTGCCAGTAACCGGTTAGACGAAAGCCCAGGACACGCATCATAAATTTTGAGGTGTCAAAAAGATTATCCGCTTCATAGCGGGGCATGAGCTCCCGCAGTGCACGTGGTCCTTTAGAAAACCTACCTGCAATGAACAAGGAGAGTTTGATGAGAACCGATCAAGATGGTTCTTTTCCAGATACACTGCACGCCAAAGAAACAGACATGCATAGTTATTTGTTCTTCACAACAGGGTGTGCAACTGATTTAACGCTAACCGTTGAAAACAATATGGTAGTCAGAGCAGGCCATGGGAGTGTGCCAGTGAGCAAATTTCACGCCGCCTGTTTTTTGCAGTACATAATCGGCATGCTGTTGCTGAAAATAATATAATTTTTATTAATGGGGTATATATAAAAGAAAGAAGACTTTTTCTCCTTAATAAGTATGTCGGGTAAAAATTCACTTAACACGGAGGATTGCGTGAGCACATCGGGTGCGATAGCCACTTTGTCGGAATAAAAGTGGTAAGCAAGCATGGTTCGTTCGAAGCGAAAATTGTTGCGCAATTTGAAAAACAGCGATTTTGCATCAGCATGTGTGATTTTACCGTCCATCATCCATATGCCTTTATGCCCATGAATGATCAAACTGTTTTTCGAGATCAAGACATTATCATTTTTTATCGCGGAGTATGATGCAGTGCAGGTGAAGTGATCATAATTATAATCATTGATAAAATGAATAACAATCCATGTCACCAGCGCAGAACAAAGGAAGGTGAAAATCAACGGGATTTTAATATTAATTTTCACTTTTACCCCACAAATAAACGATGCTGCAGTCAGTCGGTTGCTTAGTGATTTCTTTATTGCATGACAGAATCGATGTCTTGGAAGAGTATGAAAACGTCGTTAAATAGTTATAAGGTTTCTCCTGACAGGTCAGTAACGACAGGTCGAGATTGTTGATGGGTTTTTTATTGCTCTTCGGGGTGAGAAAAAACAAACATTCAGATTGACCGGGGTAAGATATTTTTTTGTAAGCCGAGAAGTCATCGCTTTTATCAAAGCGATTCGAAGTCACAAACGAAATACCGACAGCAATGGCCACGCCTGCCAGTATTACGATGAGGAATGCACTCAGATCCCGATTTTTTTTGCCAACCGTTTTAACGTCAGGCTCAAAGGAGGAGGCATATTGTTGCGGTATTAACGCCTCGGATTCCTGAGGTAGCGAGAACGCTCTCTCCTCTACAATGACGTCAAAATTTGGATTAACTCTGAAGCCTTTTCTTGTTTCGGTGAGAATGTAATTTTCACTACTGTTATCTAATTCTCTGAAAGCGCGGCGTAACACTGAAATGCTTTGATAGAGGGTATTCGGTGACGGTGTAAATCCGCTGCCTTCCCATCCGTACTCGAACAGCTCGTGTTGCGTGACGAGATCTCTTCTTGAAACTAATAGCTCAAGGCACCGGGAGGCAGGTCCAGTCAACTGCACCGATTGAGGTCTGTTCATATTGTGCGTCTTGTGCGTCAGCAAATTTCTGTCGGGCCAGAATACAACTCTACCATTCAAAATGTATACTTTTTGAAACATAGAACCAACACCTCCGATATCAAGGCGAAACAATAAATTAACAATTATGTTTCTTTAAAACCTTAGCGACTGCAAAAAAATCTTACCTAAGATTATATAAGACATATTAGGAATTTTCACATAAACATACAACCCATTGATTTAAATATGTTTTAATGGTGCTCGTTGCGTAATGTTGATCACTTTTGCATTACATGCATTTTTTTTCCTTAACGATGAGAACATTGAGTGAAAAAGATTAAAAAAAATAATCACGACCTTATACTTGTTTCATCACCGCGAGATTTTATTTTAAGAAATGTGAGATTCAGAGTTGATTACTAAATATTAATGACACGTCAGGATTGAGCGTTTTAAAAGGGGATAATTAGAGTGTAATAATGGATGCATCGGCAATGTGCAGCATAAAAAGCTACTTATGTGTTTACTTTTGGAGTTTTGTGGTCACATTTCCGTCTGATTGATCGTTGGATTTAAAAATATAGAATCTGTTCCACTGATGAGGTGAGTTAGCAGGAGGCTATTATCAATGCCGAAGAATTCAAAAAACCTTAACCAAGTCCTCTATGGGTATTGTATCGGGAGTCATCTTGAGTTCAGGATTTCCCCGGCCTTATTAGTAAATACGTTGACGGGCGTCAGTTTTCGCCTGCGACCCACGATGGCTCGTCTGTTGCAGTATATTCTGAGTCATTCTGGCGAAAGAATTATTGAAGACAAAAATATAATGCGAGAGGTGTTCGAAAACTTCGGGCTAAAGTGCAGTAAGCAGCGCCTGTGGCAGGCCGTGAACTCGTTAAAAACCACGTTGGCAAAATGTGGCTTTAGCCAGGTGGTTATTTATCGGGTGAACAATAGTGGCTTTGTCGTTTCTGACGTGCATGTAGGAATGCTGATTCTCTATCCCGTCAAAGATATAGGCGTTAATTTACCATTACAGGCCTCAACCAGGGCGAAGTCATAATTATTTAGCCGATGTTATGCATTAAAAACGATAACGGATTGTAGATAAAAGGACCTTAAACCTCGTCAGAGGTTCGGTTTTAAATAAATCTTAATCAATCATTTTCTCATCAGCATTCATGATGCTGAGGCAAATACCCTTTTGCCGAAATCATGACAAACAAAATGTAATCAATTAAGGACAATATTATGAAAAAGTCAGTTGTTAGCTCCTCTGTTTTTGCCGTACTTGCTATCGCCTCTCTGTCTGCGCAGGCAGCGTCTACCGGCACGATCACCTTTAACGGCGAACTCACCGACACCACTTGCGAAGTGGATATCAATGGTCAGGGTTCTGACGCGACCGTTGTTCTGCCAACGGTTGGGGTAAATGAACTGACGGCCAGCGGCGATACCACCGGTCGAACTACGTTCAACATGAACCTCTCTGCCTGTGTCGTCGGCACCGAAGGTGGTCATTCTAAAGTGGCGGCCTTCTTCCAGCCGGGTAACACCGTTGATCTGAGCACCGGTCGTCTTAAAAACGTTGGCGGCAGCGCGACTAATGTGGACCTGCGTTTACTTGATGCTTCCAATAGCTATGCCCCAATTAACGTGGGTAATACAGACCAGGTCAACAGCATGGCATACGTGGACATTAAGTCCGACGGCACCGCCTTCCTGCCATATGCAGTTGAATATTACGCTAACGCCCAGACCACCCCGGGCACGGTTACCAGCAGCGTCGTTTACAACCTGCAGTACAAGTAATCCGTTATTCCAGGGGGAGATCCTCCCCCTGTTACCAGGGAGCTTTCCATGACACCTTCATCATTTATTCACACACTTTCCCGTGTCGTCTGTCTGGCTGCCGCACTCGCCTTGCCTTGTCAGGCCAGCGTGATTGTGGGCGGCACGCGCGTCATTTATGACGCTCCGCAACGAGAAATTTCGGTCAGGCTTACCAACACCGGAACCCTGCCAGTGCTGGTTCAGAGCTGGATAGATGAGGGTGACCCGAATGCAAAACCCGATCGTATCCGCACGCCTTTTACCCTGACACCGCCTATTAACCGTATCAACGCAGGGAAAAGTCAGACCCTCAGAATCAGCTACACCGGTTCGCCTGTGCTGCCAGAAAACAAAGAATCCGTTTACTGGCTGAATGTGCTGGAGGTTCCAGCTGCGACGAAAAATGACAAAGAAAACAAGCTGCAAGTCGCTTTCCGGACCCGTATCAAGCTCTTTTTCCGTCCGGCCAGTCTTGCTGACCGCGCTAAAGCGACAGAAGCGGCTGAAAAGCTTAAATGGACCGTCTCGGGGGGGAAGCTGATGGCGTCGAATAGCTCACCCTATTTTATTTCGCTGGTCTCAGTGTCGTTAAAAAATGCCGGAAAGAATGGCTCTGTCGAAGGGGAAATGGTGCCGCCGATGGGCAGCTATACCTTCAGTTTGCCGAAATCTGTACAGGCAGGTCCGGGCTCTACGCTGATTTACGAATACGTGAATGACTGGGGAGCGCTGAAAACCATTGAGTACACCCTGTAACCCGTAATGACACGTCTTACCGTATGAGCCATAAGGAAATAAAATCATGCGTTTTCAGCCTGAATATTCATTGATTGCTATTGCCGTCATGGCGGCTATTTTGATCCCGGGGAGGGTCGCACGTGCGACGTTATCGTCTGCCGCTGACCATACTGACAACATCACCTTTGACCCTATTTTTCTGAATACCTCGGGAAGCGAACGGATAGACTTATCCCGGTTTGAAAACGGTGATGCCGTCATGCCGGGAACCTGGGCGACGGATATTTATGTTAATGGTGAAGCCGTTACCCATGAAAATATTGTGTTCGCCGAACAGGGAGACAAAAAGGTCCGCCCCTGTATCACGGTGGATCTGATTAAAAAACTCAATCTGAATTTCGATAAGGTCCCGGCCGCTTTTACTGATGCTCTCAGGGAACAACGCCAGTGCTATAACCTGGAAGAGCTGTTACCGGACGTCCGCGTGCTGATGGATCCCTCCACCCAGCGCCTGGAAATTGAGATCCCTCAGGCGCTGATGCGCAATACCGCGCGCGGCTACGTCAGCCCGGCGCTGTGGGACACCGGTATTCCGGCAGCGCTGCTGGGCTATAACGCCAGCACCTACACTACCCATTCACGAGGCCAGGACTCTACGTCGTCCTATATTGGTCTAAACGGGGGGATTAATATTGGCGGCTGGTATTTCCGCCATGACGGGAACTACACCCGGCAGCAGGGCGCAGGTGGAAATTATCAGTCCATCAATAACTACGTGCAGCGAGATATCTCGCCGATCCTCGGCCGTGTCCTGCTCGGTGAAACCTCCACGGGCGGGCAGCTGTTCGACACTCTGCCCTTCAAGGGCATTGAGCTGGTCAGTGACGATCGGATGCTGCCGCAGTCCCGTCGCGGGTATGCGCCGGATATCCGCGGGATCGCGCGCACTAACGCCAGAGTCACCGTGCGTCAGAACGACCGCATTATCTACGAAACCACCGTGACGCCCGGCGCGTTCGTGATTGACGATCTTTATCCGACGGGCTACGGCGGCAACCTTGATGTGACGGTCACCGAAGCGGACGGCAGCGTGCAAACCTTCCAGGTGCCTTTCGCCTCGGTGACGCAGCTGCTGCGCCCGGGTGCACACCGCTACGATGTGGTGGCCGGGAGGCTGAACGACCCCAGTCTCTCCTTTAATCCGACGCTGTATCAATTGACTTACCAGCGTGGCCTGACCAATAACCTGACCGGCTACACCGGGCTACAGGGCAGCGCTGCGGCCTACTATGCGCTGCAGCTGGGGATGGCCGTCAGTACGGAGATTGGCGCATTTTCGGCCGATGTCACGCAGGCCCGTGTGCATCTGAAAACGACCGAAGAGAAGGCTAATAGCGGGCAGAGCTATCAGATTAGCTACAGCAAATACTTACCGCAGACGAACAGTAATCTGACCATCGCGGCGTACCGGTTCTCTACGTCTGGCTTTTACGATTATCAGACGGCGATGCGCGCCATCGATGAAGAAAAGCGTGGGGGTGTAGCGTCAGGTATCTGGCGGGCAAAAAACCGTCTCAATGTCACCATGAATCAGGGGCTGGGTGCGGGCTGGGGTCAGCTCTACGTTACCGGATATACCCAGGACTACTGGAACAACAGCCATTCCGATATTCAGTACCAGTTGGGTTACAACAACAATATTGGGCGGGTTAACTATAACCTCAGTGCCGGGCGCGTCAGAAACTATAACGGCAGGATGGAAAATAACCTCCTGCTGAATTTCTCTGCCCCGCTCGGCGGGTATGACCAAAAACACGTTCCTATGCTGACGGCTAGCCTCAACAAGAGCAGCAATGGTCGGATGGGGGAACAGATAGGCTTGTCTGGCACCCACGGCGAAGACAACCAGTATAACTACGGCGTGACCGCGGCCAATTACAACCAGGGCACCGGCAGCAGCATGACCGCGAGTGGTGGATGGCGCACCCCTTACACGCATCTGACGGGCAGCGTTGGTACCGGGAAGCACTATCAGAACACCAGTCTTTCCGCCAGCGGCACGGTTATCGCCTGGCAAAACGGTATCGTCGCGACCCCTTACACAGGAGATACCTTCGCGGTGGTGGAAGCCAAAGATGCGAAAGGTGCCAAAGTGAGTGGTTATCCAGGGCTTAAGATTGACCGTTTCGGTCATGCGGCGATCCCGTATCTGAGCCCGTATGAAATCAATGAAATCAGCATCGATCCGAAGGGGCTGTCTCAGGATATTGAGCTCAGCAACACCACTGAAAAAGTCGCACCGCATTGGGGCGCGGTGAGTAAGGTGACGTTTGCGACGCGCAAAGGGTTCCCGCTGCTGATCGCTGCCACCAACGCCAGAGGCGAGGTCCTGCCATTCGGGGCTGACGTGTTTGACGCCTCAGGGGTGAATGTCGGCAACGTCGGACAGATGGGACAGATTTATGCCCTGACAGAGTCGGCGTCCGGGGTACTGACCGTGAAGTGGGGAAGTCAGGCGAGTGAGCAGTGCAAAATAACCTATAGCGTGCGAGAAGAAAAGGACACAGGATTCAGAAAACTTTCCGGAATATGTCGGTGATTGTCTCCCCTGCTATTTGGCTGTCACCTCCGTTATAGAGGTAGGGAACTGCAAAGGAATGAAATATGGAAACAGAGAGTCTTATCAATCCGAAAGCACAACCGGGTGTCGTTATTGATATTGTGACGGCGAATCATTATCTGGAAAAAGCGCTGTCTCTTTTAGCCAGTGAGCATACCGGGGCGGTGGTGACCTTTATTGCAAAAGAGGGAGGGAATGTCACCCACAATAATCAAGCTACCGTCCGGTTATGCCTGATGGATATCGACTGCATCTGTGCGCAAAGGGGCCGGTGGGGGCAACTCTCAGAAAGAATAAAGCTGGCAGATTCCGTTACGTTTCTCTCTTTTTCGAAACTGTTCTTATACGGCGTACCTCATCTATGCGTATCTGGGGCGCTGGAAAGAATACGAGAGACATTAGACTACCTGATTAACAGCATGAAGAAAAATGCCTCAACCCTGAGTTACAGGAGCCTGGTTTCATCGCTGAATGCATTAGAACAGAATGTCTTTTTACTCTTAATGAGTGGCAAGAAAGCTCAGAAAATCAGCCAGGTACTTAGTATGAGTGATAAATTGGTTTACAGAACAAAGTCGCAGGTGATGAAGAAATTTGAGGCGAACGATCGAAAAGACCTGCACAAACTTTTAAACCTGGGTGAATTTATGCAATCTCATTACCCTCTTCGGTTCCGCGATGAAAATAATCACAACCGCTCCGATAACATTCACCTGTTATCCGGAGCGGAAGTGAATGATTTATCTGTTCATTAAAATGCACTGCACAAGAATTTATTAATGAGGTTTAAAATGAACTCACAATTCTCTACACGCCCCGCGATGACATCGCCTGGAAGGGTGTTGAACATATTGCTGTTACTGCTATTGGTATTACCTTTTACAAAGGCAATGGCTGTAGACTGTGGTTTCACAGATGTTTTTACAGAAAACATCGCACTTCCTGTAATAGGCTCAGGGTTATCAACGGTTGGTGAAGATGTGCCTGTCGGGAAAGTGATATACAAGAGTATTCATAAGTATAATGTTCGGGCAACAGGTTATTTCTGCACGGTGACTGTCGAAGACATTGAAGCAGGTACTACGCCTATCAATATGAATACCTATACCATCATTGAAGCTGCCAGTACGCCATCAGGACCTGCGACAAATTCTGGCGGCGTAGATATTTTCCCGACAAATATTCCAGGGGTCGGAGTTACATTTAATTTTAGTCCACCCTGGTTTGCAACGACTTTTCCAAATGTAGTGTGGGAGAGGGATACGAGCCTTGGTTATGGCACCCTGACCCAAGGTTTAGGTCAATTCGCACATGTTACCATTGAATTAGTGAAGACCGGCCCGATACAGCAAGGGAATCAACAGATACTGGGTTCATCTTTCCCAACATTTCGGATTACATCCGGTTCTAAATCGCCATTTCCTGAACAACATGTGTTTGCTAACGTGAGTTTTTCCGGAGCAACCGTGATGCACACCAAAACCTGTCAGCTTGCGGCACCAAATATTAATGTCGATCTCGGAAGACATGATGTGAATCAATTCACTGGCCCGGGTGTTGCAACAGACTGGGTGAACTTCGACATTGCACTGAAGGAATGCCCGCCATTTTATGGATATGGTGACTACGCATTTACCGAAAGAACAGGCGCGATTACAGGTTCAAACAGCGATAATGCGGTTAACATCGGCTTCAGAAGCGTTAATGGCGTTGTCGAAAACAATCCTTTGCTGGCGAAAATTGAAAGTGGGCCGAATGCAGCTACCGGTGTAGGCATTGAACTGTCTCAGCAAAATATATCGGGAAGCATACCGCTTGATGGCTCAGGCGGGTTTGATCTCCTGAATTTGCCTAAACAGGATAGTGCTTCTTACCTTATACCGCTGAAAGCGCGTTATGTTCAGACGGATAATAACGTCACCGCAGGGCCAGCAAACGGCGCTGTGGTCTTTACCATCACCTATCAGTAAACGGACGAAACAGAGGGTTTGAATTGACGCCTCAAACCCTTCACTCACTCACAACGAATATTTCCTTTAGCAACGTAAAGAGATACTGTATGCCGCAACGTTCTTCTTATCGCCATATTATTGCCCTTGCACTATTTGTACTGGCGATCGTTCCCGCCCAGGCAAGTATTGTCATTACCGGGACGCGCGTTATCTATCCTGCGGGTGACAAGGAGGTCACCGTTAAGATTGATAACCAGGGTGATAAGCCGGTATTGGTCCAAAGCTGGATTGACCATGGTAATCTTGGCGCCACGCCGGAAACCGCCAAAGCGCCTTTTATTGTTACCCCTCCCGTAAATAGAATCAACGGCGGAAAGGGCCAGATGTTACGCCTGATGTATACGGGTGAACCTCTTCCCGCCAATAAAGAATCCGTATTCTGGCTGAATGTTCTTGAGATCCCATCGGTCGCTAAAGATAAGCAAAATCAGCTTCAGGTGGCGTTTCGCTCACGTATAAAAATATTCTATCGCCCGAAGGGGCTGGCGGGAGAAGCGAACAAAGCCGGAGAGTCGGTGGTGTGGAAAAAAGTCACAGGGGGGATAGAAGGTTTTAACCCGACACCTTACTTTGTGTCACTGGCTAAAATTACCGAAGACGGTGAGGGTAAAAAAATTGCGGAAGGAACCATGATCGCCCCGGGCAGCACGACCTTTATTCCCGTAAAGAAAAACCTCACGACAATTTATCCTGCCTACATAAATGATTATGGCGGGATGATGTTGGTGGCCCAGCGTATCACGCCGTGAGATGAGATTTTGGGATTTGGAAAGTTGGCCTTAAGGATGTCTGAAGGTTTCTTTCGTGAGCAGGCCTGCGCAAAAATCCATGCAAACGCTGGATCAAAATACAAATAATTCAGCATTACCTCATACCCAATGACCTGCACCCGTTGATTAATACACACCGATGTCAGTAATGTCTTCATATACCACTTGAGGACATCCCCATGAAGACGCGTTTTCCGACGAACAGATCATCAGTATCCTCCGCGAGGCCGAAGCCGGGGTTTCAGCCCGTAAGCACGCCATTTTCGATGCCACCTTTTACACCTGACGCAAGAAGTACGGCGGTATGGCGGTGCCCGAGGTAAACGCCTGAAGTCACTTGAGGAAGATAACGCCAGACTCAGGAAGCTGCTTGGCGAAGCCCTGCTGGATAAGGAGGCACTTGAGTTGGCTTTTGGGCGAAAGAACTGTCGACAGGCCAGAAGCGGGAAGCCGTGGTGTTGATGTGTGATGCGACCGGTCTGTCGCAACGTCATGCCTGCAGGCTTAAAGGTTTGTTTCAGTCGACCAGCCGTTATGATGCTCAGCATCCGGCGGCTAATTCACATTTATCAGTGCGTATTACTGAACTGGCACTGGAGCGCAGGCGTTTTGGCTACCGCCGCATCTGGCAGTTGCTGCGAAGGGAGGACCTTCACGTATACCGTATTTACCAGCTTAATGGACTGAGGGTATGACGCCGACGACGCCGTAAAGGGCGTGTTAACGTTCTGGATGCATTCTCTCTGAGACTCTTCAGGAAGGCGATTTATTAAGATTCTGGTTTCTATCAGACAGTGGTGTCATGTGTGCGAAGGTCCGCTTCTCACTCACCGCAGACCTTCAGCAGTCAATAGGTGTCTGCTAAGTGCACGAATCGGACATCCTGCTTTGCCTGAGCGCGAAGAATGCCTGTTATTTCCTTTCTAACATTCTTTGAACTCATTAGACTCTGGCCAGAAGATACTTAAGTAGCCATTGTTTTCATATCTTGAAAATAGATTACCCTGGAAGCAAAATATCCCAGCGGATTCGAGCCACATCCATTCCTCTGGTAGCTCGACCCCTGTTGCACAAATTCTTATCTCTAAAAGTTCACAACAGCGAATTAAACTTTGTAGTATCGCCTGCTTAGAACCGTCTTTATGTATATTCTGGATCAGTTGAGGGTGGATTTTTAGCTTCTCTGGCTGAAATTTTGACAGAAAAAATAAACCTGCATTGCCCACGCCAAAATCATTAACCGCAACGCTTAATCCACAACTTTTAAGTATCTGAACCGCATGTGCGAACTCATCAATTTCAGGGATTACTTCGCTCTCTGAAAACTCAACAATAACTTGCTCTGGGTACAGATTGCTTTCTTTGATGTAATCGAGAAATAGATTAATCGCATCCGGCACCTTCAGTAAGGTTAAAGGCAGGAGTGATATTGATACTCTTTGAGAAGGGGTAATGAATTTTTCCGCGGTTTTTAACAACTCTCTCTTCGACTCCAAATCGAATAATAAATTAGTTGTTTTTATGCCGACTTTGTCTGATTCTGCACTCAGTACAAAAGAATGTATCTGACCAGCAAGAGGATCTATAACTGCATTCATGTTTTTAACAAAAGCGGGATTAACCGATGACACATCAATTTTTTCAGGCGAAAAATACCAACTGAAACGGTCAGGGATTTCATAATAGCTATGAGTTTCAGCCGAATCTATAAAGGTCCGGAAAAATCTTAGCGCTCTGTCATTATATAAAAGTTTATGTTTGGTCGTCCCGTGCTGGAGCACCTTATCAAGACATTCTTCTTTGCTATATTTTCTGATATCAATCAATTCCATTCCAGAATGACCAAACCGGCGATAGGAAGCATAATCGCACAAGAGCTGGACAATATTGAAATGTAAAGAATCCCTACAAATTTTGTCGTAGGTGTCCATCACGACGGCTTCATCGCCTTCAAGAAGTTGTAAAAAATGAACCCCGTTAAAGAGCAAAACGCCAGTCAAGCCAGCTCTTTCATTTCGGCAATTAGCTACATTGACCATGTCAATAATAGATTGAATTGGCGCATCAGCTCGTAGGTGGCTTCGGTATATGAGGGTGGTAAGCATAGTTGCACACGTTAAAGAAGTTTCTTCTAAAGTAGCATGAGAGAAGTCAGTTAATGTTATTTAACTGCAAAATTTACCAAAAATTAGTTGGATTGTATAAACGTTGGTCAGGCTCAATAAACTATTTCAGGAAAGACCTTGCCTGAAAAGTGGTTAAAATCTGCTTGATCTGTTCGGTTCTGCAACGCAAGAACGCCTGGTACGCGCACGTGACAAAGTAAAAATTGATTCTACTATTGTGGTAGTAAAAATGATTACATGGAGTGTCTGATGGTTTTTATTGCGGCTATAACGTTAACTTTTCTTTTGTGCGTAGCAGGCCTTATCTACATTTTGCTGGGTTAGTCAGTACAGGCTGCAATCCTGAACGGCACTGAGCAATACGTGCAAAACATTCAGCAAAAGCAGTGACTGAAAGGCTCTTTACCTCAAGTTAACTTAAGCTTTTATGATGTCGATCCTGGAGATTGCCAAAAGGATGAGCCCTGTGAAAGAGATTGATGTCGGCTTTACGCACGTTGCGTTTGTTGTCAGAGATTTGGAGAAAAGTATTGATTTCTATCACCGCTATGCTGGCATGGAAGTGATACACAGGCGTGAACCTGACCTTCCGGAGGCGCGTAAAGTTGCGTGGTTAAGTGATCGAACGCGCCCTTTTGCGCTTGTCCTTGTCCAGGTTGACGCTGTAACTGACACCCCTTTGGGGAATTTTGGTCACCTGGGCGTAGCATGCTCAAGCATTGATGAAATCGACAACAAAGTAGCGATGGCCAGAATGGAAGGCATCTTGCGAAAAGAACCGGTCCAGGCAGGGGAACCTGTGGGTTATTATGTCTTCTTCGCTGACCCTGATGGCAACACACTTGAACTTTCATATGGTCAGAAAGTCGGACTCGAGGCTTTCGGTCAGGGTATTAAAGTGCCTGCGTCTTAGTAAATTGAATGGTCACAGCTTCGGTTGCCATCTTTTAAGTGGGCAAATTAGTGCTAACTTACGCTCCTTACTCACAGCGGACCTGTCGCCCAGCACGTCCGTCCGTTCCATGCCAGAAGTGGGCATTTCATAGTCAGTGTGGTAGGTTTAAACGCTGCTATTGCTTGCTTAAAACAGGAGTCAACAAGTGAACATTAACTGGCATAGTTCTTTATTAACACGCTCTACAATCGTGGATAAAGGTTACAAAAATACACAAAACGTCCGCCGTTTTATGATGGATGAGTGTGGTCCGGATTTCCGATTTGATCGTGAGTTTATAGCTTGGATACGAAATGATTTGTCAAAAAATCTGGGTGATGTAGTGGATGAGTGGAAGCGCAGACATTCACTCTAGAGCATGAATGTCCGCTCTTCGCTCGTAGCAAACCTTGCTGCTCTTATATCGGTCCGCTATATGCCAGAAGCTCTACATTGAGTAAATCAGCGGGCAGCAGGTCACCTTCGCTTGTTTGTGAAAATGAGCCACCAGACTAACCTCTCAAAAGTGAAGCATTTCGCAACATTACACCATTGAACAAACATCCGCTTCTCGCTCTAAGCGGACCTTCAGGTACCCGACGCCTTTTTGATTTGAAATTCTTCCTGCAGTGTCTCTTTAACAATTTAAGTGAGTGGTTAGTTCAGATCCAACTTAGCAACCTTATCCAGATTAGCATCTGAGGACAGCACTCGGTAGTAGGGGGCCGGCTGGGTATTGTCAAAAAAATTGCATCTGGTCTGACCTGATTCATCCACATAAAAGTGCATTCAGATATCCTTATTGGTTTCTCCCGCATCGGTCCGGCATTGTTGCACAATCAGGCAGGGTTCCATGTACGCTTTTAACTCAGCTTTTAATGCGTTTAACACGGTTTCCTCTCACCTTGCTGTATAACCAGCAGGGAATGATGAACGGAGAAAAAAGGACAGCTATCGTAAATTTTATCAGTAATACATCCCACTGACGTTCGGTCAGTAACCGGATTTGCTCTGTATGATATAACCGGCTGAATTCCAGCCTTTCAATCTCCAGTTTCTGACGCTCACACTGCCTGTGTAAGTCATCCACCCCTTTATGCAAAGGAACAGCTATAAGGGAGCAATGGAGGCCTTTAGGATACTGAAGCTCACCTACGCATAAAGGAAGTGACAGCCTTCCCCCTGGCGCGAACTTGAATCCGATCCCGTTCCAGAAACGATCCCGACGAAGCATATTTACCTTTTCATCTTCATCGACAGGAGACGTCCTTATGGCTTTAACGGGTGTATCAGCGGGCAGAGTCTTAGCCCAGGCAATCAGCTGCTGCATGATCCAGGAGCCGAGTCCACGTCCCCGTAAATTATAATCCAGCATAAAGTCGGAGTTCGTTAAATCCAGCTCGGTAGTACCATCCCAGGGATTTACCTTAAACTCCGCTATATACTTAGGCTCCTGATGCCACCCGCCACCATTCCAGTAAAGTGCAAGAGTGCATGAGCGGCCAGTCAGTTGTTTTTTTACGTCGAGACTGCCGCTGGCAGGAAAATAAGTTTCCTTAAGCGTTCTTGTTACCACAACCCTGCATGCACTCTGATATCGTCCGCCCGAACGAGTCTCAGGAAGAGTCAGCAACCACGTATTGATGTCTTCATCGAATTTCGGTTCATCCACCGTGTCAGCTCCTGTGCTAATAAACCCTTTGTTCCCGCTCCAGGATAAATCCTGTCCCTTTTCATAAATATCCACTCAGAATATCAGAAACGATATTTATCCTTTAGCACTGCAACAGTGTGGTCATTGAGAAAAAAGTCTTTATTTCTGGCCAGAATGTAAAAATCGGTCTGTTCACTAAAGCGGAGTTGGTCCCTCGCTGAAATGAAGGACCAGCAATCACCTTCACCGTCATAGGTCGCCAGGCACCGGCCGGAGCAGGATGCAACAAAAGGCTGCTTTTCCATGTCCTGGCGATGTTTCCGGACTTTCCAGTCCCGCCAGCCCAGCCATAACTCATGGTGGCCGTAATGTGTTCTGAGACTTTCACATATTTTCTGAAGCGTTATGGACATCGGGTTCTCCTCTAAGATGCGCAATGCAATATTCACTCAGAGTAATTATGAGGCACGGCATCATGCACCGTCCCCCTGAAGATTACGTGACTTAAGTTAATGCTAATGTACGCATACATTAGCATTAAGCCGATCGCTTCCGATATTCAAACTGGCTTCTCTCTTACGACATACGGCGTTTTCACTGGTGGGACATCTATACTTTCAGTCTATTTAGAGGTGGTGTGTTTGTGTGGACGTTTTCCCGGGCAATGACGCACAAAGATTATCTGTCACTGATTGCAGATGAAGCCGATCGGGATAATGCCTATGACCCGGCACCAATAGGCTGCTACAACGTTGCCCCGGGAACATGGTGTTGTTTCTGAATGAACGTGACGAACAACTGAAGTTCACCGGGGGTATGCGCCAGGAGAATAGGATAAAGCTGTGCTGCTCCGCGCGGTGGCACCCAACCTGATCAATGGATTTCGTCATGGACGCGCTGGCCACCGACCGCAGGATCAAGTGCCTGACCTGTGTGGACGACTTCACGAAGGAGTGTCTGACCATTATCACCGCATTCGGGATTTCAGGCGTTCAGGTCACGTGTATTCTGAACAGTATTGCACTGTTTCGGGGCTATCCGGCGACGATAAGAACGGACCAGGGGCCGGAGTTCACCTGCCGCGCACTGGATCAATGGGCTTTTGAGCATGGTGTTGAGTTGCGCTTAATCCAGCCGGGCAAGCCAACGCAGAACGGATTTATTGAGAGCTTTAACGGACGCTATCGCGATGAGTGTCTGAATGAAAACGGGTTCAGCGATATGGTTCATGCCCGGAAAACGATTAATGACTGGAGGCAGGATTATAACGCGTGTGGTCCACATTCAGCACTGAATTATCAGACGCCATCAGAGTTTGCAGCACGGTGGCGGAATGGAAAATGTGAAGGTAAACAAACCGACATTACTTACTGGCGGTTGTATCTAATACTGGGGGCAGGCCAGACGGATCGTACGCCCAATATGATTTGTCATTGTAAATCGTACCCTCATCATCCATTACTTTTGCACTGGGGTGTTGTGCAATTCCTGGCATCTTTCTGTACAGGAATGTATCTGGCCATTTGGTATAAATATCACCTGCACCTCAGTCAAGCAATGGTTATGTATATAACGAGGGTTCTGTCCACAAGACATGGTAATCGCCGTTAATAATATTTCTACTTAATTCGCTATCCTTATTTATGCAGTTCAGCCATTAATCAGCGGTGTTATGTGCATCATCTTTATCTGCCCAAAATTCAGCTCTCGTAATGTGAAATTGTACACCCACAGCCGCAAGTGACTTCACAAAGTAGCACAGTGCCTTATTAAAAACGAGGCGAGTAACACTCGAAAATTCGCAGACTGGAAAGAGATGCCCGCTTCTCGCTCGTAGTGGACTTTGCGCCTCTTATGTTGGTCCGCTTTGTGCCAATCTACACTGAGTCCATCAACGGGGTAGGTCAATAGGTATGAGATAATTATCACTCGATCGAAAATGAATAATAATGCACAAAATCCATTGTTTAAGTGATGTGAGTTTATTGTTATTAATTAACAATTCAAACTATAAGTTTGCATATTAATCGTGCTCTGTATGTGTTTGACTGCCAGAATTGATCGAAAAAACATGCCATTACCCCCTTTAATTGAAACATTTCATTAACCTTGGATAAGTAGCTTTCATTCGTAAAAGTTACCGGTAACATATTGTTATTGCTTTGCTTTTTTTTGCCCGATAATTTGCCGCGCTGCTGCAGTCAGATATTAATAATAAATCCATTCTTTTCCAAATGAGCCTTAATTTGCACCATGCATTACAATGTGTTGCAAATTGATTTGCGTCAGTTTTAGAATGGCCGCGTTCAAATGCGAAGTAGATTTAAATCATATTTTGCAAATGGATAGAAGTACGAAAAAAGGAAGTTTATAAGGGACGGTCGCCGTGCTTCTTCATAAATGGAGGCAGTTTGGACAGGGATGTCAATCAATATATCGGGTGTTTCTAATAAGCTGTCATATATGTGGTATGCGATAAGCTTCTGAAACTCAGTAATATGATACTTCATGATATAGGGCATAGAGTGCCCAACAAATTCAGGATGGAGAAAATGAAAAATAAAGTACTTGCACTGGCAATGGTGGCGGCATTTGCAGGGGTCAATGTAGCGCAAGCAGCCGATACTACTGCTCAAGCGGTTGCAACCTGGTCGGCTACAGCAAAAAAAGACACCACAAGCAAACTCGTCGTTACCCCTCTCGGGAGCTTGTCATTCCAGTATGCTGAAGGCATCAAGGGCTTTAACTCGCAAAAAGGGCTTTATGATGTCTCGATTGAAGGGGACACCACGGCAACTGCATTTAAACTGACATCACGTCTTTTAACCAATACGCTGACTCAGCTGGATACGTCTGGTTCCACTTTGACAGTAGGTGTTGATTATAATGGCACGGCTGTTGAAAACTCTGCAGATACCGTAATGATCGATACGGCTAATAACATCATGGGGGGAAATCTGAGCGCCCTGGCGAATGGTTATAATGTGTCCGGTCGCACCAGTGCCCAGGATGCATTTACTTTCTCAATTATTGGCGGTACGTCTGATGGTACTACTGCAGTAACAGATTACAGCCAGCTACCTGAAGGCATCTGGAGCGGTGATGTTAGCGTTCAGTTCGATGCAACCTGGACCAGCTAATTAATTCCTTAATTTTGCAGGGGATTTCTTCCCCTGCGTTTAAATGCGATTGCTATTATGAAAATAACATTATTTCCATTTTTTATGGCTGTATGTATTTCATTTTCATCTTATGCTGTTGATGTTGGAGATATCACCTCGTTTATAAACAGTGATACGACAGTACTGAGTAAGGAGATTCGGAATACAACTGATAATGGACGACTCATTAATATTAGTATCGAAAAATTAGACTCACCATTAGATGGTGGGAAAGTTATTCCGATGGCTCAGAAAGATGAGATCCTTCTCACGCCTTCAAGCATGCTCATGCCTGCTAAATCAAGCGAAGTGATACGTTTTTTCTACAAAGGTCCTGAGGACGACAAGGAAAGATATTATCGAATTGTTTGGTTCGATCAGGCATTAAGTAACGCGCAAAACAATGGTTCAAAACGGAGTGCTGTAGCAACTGCATCTGCACGCATTGGAACCATCTTGGTTGTTGCCCCCAGAAAGGTAAATTATAGTCAAACGTTTGAAAATGGCGTAATGACTAATACCGGTAATGCAACATTAAGAATTATTGCATATGGACCTTGCCTGAAAGCGTCAGAAGGGAAAGAGTGTAAGGAAAATTATTATTTGATGCCGGGTAAAAGTAGAAGGTTTACCCATGTTGATACAGCTCAGGATAAGGGGCGAGTGGCTCTCTGGCAGGGCGAAACATTTATCCCTATAAAATAGCATAATATCGGGCAGTATAACTCATGAAAATAAAACCATTATCCTTGATCGTTAAAACTTGCATGGTTGCCGGGGTTGGAGTTCTTTTCGTACCTGTCTGTGGTCATGCTGAAGGCAATCAACCTTTTCAAATTGACGGGGTTATTGTACCTCAGGCTTTCAGTATGGCGTTACAAAATGGTATGTCATTACCGCTATATCTACATCTGCAAGGTAACAAGGGCGTTAAAGATGATCAAAGAATTGGTAGTGTTTTCATCATGCTCGATGGCGGGAATATAAAAATAAAAAAAGTTGAATTAGAAGATGATTCTAATAATGCAGCGCTGAATAATGAAACAAAAGATCGCTTAGTATCATTAGCCGATTCTTCTTTTAGTGATAAGCTGGAAATTGAATTAACACCCAAGGCTGAACTCAAGCTAAGCCTGAAGGAATTAGTTCTGCAATTGATTGTAGATCGCGCAGCTCTTGGCACTATTCTACGTGAGAGAGGGACAGATATTGGGCAGTCGAGTGTGAAAAAAGTAAGTAGCACACTCAACTATAATCTTGGTGTTTATAATAATCAGATGCGCAATGGCACTGATAATACATCGAGTTACCTTTCATATAATAGTGTCACCTCTTTGCGTGAACATCATGTCGTTTTGAACGGTTCATTTTATGGTATCGGTAGTGATGACCATAAAAGTGAAATATATAAGGCAATGTACGAGAAAGACTTTGCCGGTTACCGTTTTGCTGGGGGGATGTTAGATACGTGGAACCTGCAATCGTTAGGACCGATGACGGCAATCTCTGCGGGTAAAATTTATGGATTTTCATGGGGCAATCAGGCCAGCTCCACTGTGTTTGATAATTCCCAGTCAGCTACACCAATAGTGGCTTTTTTACCTGCGGCGGGTGAGGTACATCTGATTCGGGATGGCCGGCTTTTAAGTGTTCAAAACTTTTCTATGGGGAACCATGAGGTTGACACCAGTGGACTACCTTATGGCATCTATGATGTTGATGTTGAAATCGTGGTTAATGGGCGTGTAATTAACAAACGTAAACAACGCGTGAATAAGCTGTTCAGCCGGGGGCGAGGATTAGGTGCTCCTGTTGCATGGCAGATTTGGGGAGGGCGATTTAATATGGATCGCTGGTATGAGAGTGATGGTAAATCGCTTGAATCAAAAGACAGCTGGCTGCTCGGTGTTTCAGCGTCAGGTTCCTGGGATGTTGTCTCCTGGGCCGCAACAGGTTACGGCTATGACAGCATGGCTGTTGCTGAAAGCAGGTTTACCGTACCCCTAACGGATACGATTAATGTCAGCTTACAAAATATGGCTGCAAGTGATGACTCCTGGAGCACGATCGGCAGTATCAGTGCTGCATTGCCTGGAGGATTTAGTTCAGTATGGCTTAATACTGAGAAGACTAAGGTTGGAAAAAAACTAAGACGCACGGACGCAGACAGCCGGGCTATTGGAGGCTCGCTTAACTTCAGTGCCTTGTGGGACAAATTAGGCACTTTCAGTATAAGTTACAATAATGATCGTCAATATAACAGTTCATATTATAACGCGGATTATTATCAGACGGTCTACAGTGGTTCCTGGGGGAGTTTAGGGCTGCGTTTAGGTATGCAGCGTTATAGTAACGGCAATGATAATCCGAATACGGGTAAGTACTTCGCTCTGGATTTCTCATTACCTCTGGGAAACTGGATCAGTACAGGGGTTTCAAACCAGAATGGTTATACAGTTGCTAACGTCTCAGCGCGAAAACAATTTGATAATGGTGTGATCAAAACTCTGGGTGCTGACGTTTCGAGAGCTATTTCAGGCGATACGCAAGGTGATAAGACACTGAGTGGCGGCGCATATGCAATGTTCGATACGCGTTATTCAACCGGGACAGTAAACATAAATAGCAGTGCTAGCGGGTACATAAATACAAACTTAACCGCTAACGGTAGTCTGGGATGGCAAGGTTCTAACATAGCAGCAAGCGGGCGTACAGATGGGACGTCGGGCGTTATTTTTAATACAGGATTAAAAGATAGCGGACAGCTCAATGCGAAAGTAAATGGTCGATCTTATACAATCAGTGGGAAGAAAAGTTACTTACCCTTATCGGCATATAATAAGTATGAGATCGAAATACAGAATAATAAAAATTCCATTGATAGTTACGATATTGTTAAGGGCCGCAAAAATCAACTGACCCTTTACCCGGGTAACGTTGCGGTGATTGAACCTGAGATCAAGCAAATGGTTACGGTTTCCGGGAGGATACACGCGGAGGACGGGACATTATTAACAAATGCAAAAATAAACAACCACATAGGCCGTACCCAGACAGATGATCAAGGCGAATTCGTTATGGATATTGATAAAAAATATCCTGTAATTAGTTTTGAATACGATCAATCTAAAACCTGTGAAGTCGATCTTGAACTGAGTAAGGCGCGCGGCGCTGTTTGGGTAGGGGATGTGGTTTGCGAGGGGCTGAACTCATATGTCAACCTGGGAGGCAACAGTGAAAATAATGAAAGTTAATCTGCTTTGTTTAGCCGGGTTAGTAATGTTTTTGGGTTATGTTTCCACCGTAAGGGCAGCTGTTGTGAAAACGGTCTGGCCAGATGCGGCTGTTGAGAATTTTGTATTTGTAGAAAATAACTCAGATGATAACTACTTTGTTACACCTGGTGCGGCATTAGATCCGCGTATGACTGGTGCCAATAGATGGACGGGACTTAAATACAATGGATCTGGTACAATTTATCAACAGAGTCTGGGATATATAGACAATGGTTACAATACCCCTTTAACGGCTGGGTGGAAATATGACATGTGGCTTGAGAATTCACCTTTTTCGAATCCGTTGACCGGTTTGAGGTGTATAAACTGGTATTCAGGATGTGACATGTCAACCAGTCTGATTTTACCGCAATCAACCGATAATGAGGGATTTTATGGCGCGACGGTGACCTCTGGGGGGCAAAAATGGATGCACGGGATGATGTCTGACTCGTTCTATCAGTATCTGCAGCAAATGCCGGTGGGAAGTAGTTTCAGTATGACGATCAACAGTTGTCAATCTTCTGATAATTATGACGCAAGTACCGGTGCGAGATGCAAGGATCAGCAAAGCGGTCAGTGGTATGTCAGGAAAGTCACCCATCATAAATCAGCTAACCTCAGGTTAATCAATACTAATGCGCTGGCAGAAATATTTATTAACAGTGACGGAGAGCCTACCATAGGTGAAGGTAATAGTGACTGTAAGTTACAGACTATTGGTACGAAATCCGGCCTAAGCTGCAAAATGGTAAATTATAACTTAGAAACTGATGGACTGAGTAATGTCTCTATACAGATTTTCCCTGCAATCAATAACGCGTCATTAGAAAGCTCGATAACTCCTTATGACATGCAATTCAGTCTTGATGCAAACTCCTGGAGACCGGTCAGTGGAACGGCCTATTATTACAATTTTAACGAGTTGAAATCCTCAAGTTCAGTTTATATCTTTTTCTCGAGCGATTTCTTTAAGAAATTGGTTTCGTTAGGTATCAGTGATATAAACACCAAGGATTTGTTCAACTTTCGGTTCAGAAATACTACATCGCCAGAGTCCGGATGGTATGAGTTTTCTACCTCGAATACCTTAATCATTAAACCAAGGGATTTCAGCGTAAGTATTATTTCTGATGAGTACACAACCTCTCCGTCTAAGGAAGGGACAGTGGGAGACAGTGAACCTTCACTGGACTTTGGTTATATTGTGACTACCAGCGGGAGAACTGCTGCGGATGAAGTATTAATTAAAGTCACGGGACCGACTCAAAGCATTGACGGGAGAGCATATTGTATCTTTAGTTCATCGGATGGAACGTCTCAGGTTCCTTTCCCGGCAACATTATCATTTACCACGCAGACAGGTGATGTTAAATCGTACGATGCGGGATGTGACAGTCAGTGGCGGGATATGACAGATGCTTTGTGGTTGACATCGCCCTGGAATGATTCAACAGGAGAGGTGGGGTATCTTGAAAAATCAACTGTGCAATTTTCGATACCGATGAATAATCCCATCTCGTTAAAGACAGTAGAGGGTAACGATTGGTATGGTGAGGTGAGCGCCTCCGGAGAAATTCATGTTAAAGCGACCTGGCGTAATATTCAGTAAGTACAGTGGTATTATTTTATCATTAATCTTTTTTTTGACATTACCTGGATATGCGAATGCCATATCGCTGGGCAATCTGACCTTTTCAATGCGTGCAGACAGTACTTATGTGTCAAAGAAAGTAGTAAATAATAACAAAACACCTCGGTTATACCAGGTGTCAGTCGCGGAAATTGATCGCCCGGGCGGTCGTGAGATTAAAAGACGACCGGAGGACGGTGAGCTTTTATTTGCACCCCGTCAGCTGACCTTGCAGGCAGGTGAAAGCGAGTATTTTAAGTTTTACTATCATGGGCCAGAGGACAGCAGCGAACGTTATTACAGAATTTCATTTAAAGAGATCCCTACGCTTAATCATATTGCCAAAAATTTGCGAGGAGATGCCATAAGCCTTGAGCCCATTGTTATTATGGATACCATACTGGTAGTACGTCCAAGAAACATCAACTTTAAATGGGACTATCAAAAAGCATCCGGGCTGTTAAAAAATACGGGAAATACATGGTTTAAACTGTTAGTGAAGCCAGGGTGCGGTACAAAGGAAGAAGATGGCGAAGCCTGGTATCTGCGCCCTGGCGAGTTTATTAAAAATAAGGTGCTGACTGAGCCCGGTGAGATTTATTTGATTTATGATAATCGATTTATAAAAATCGCAGATCCATGTAGTAAATAACTGGGCTTATTACTGAATTATTTTTTGCTGCATTGAAGTTAAACAGGCAATCATAAATAATGAAATCCGTGTATCTCCCCATTTTGATTTCACTGAATGTATAAGAGGAGGTAAAAACTATCGTTTCGAGAGGCTTATTCAGGACTATGAAGCTTATATTGATCTGCGTAACATCATTGATTTTTCTCCTTACTGGTTGCGCCAAAAAAGTTTTTGTGCTCCAGGAAGGTTTCAATATCAAAGAGGATAAAACAAAAAGCATTGAGGTTATGTATTTTTATGATAGCTTTGGACAAAGCGAAAATATCAAGGCATATTCCATTTGCCCTCAGGGAGTAGGGGGTATTGAATATGATAAAAGCCTTTTCGATAGCTTTATTTCAGTTATTACCTTAAATATTCTTACCCCAAGAAGGATTACATTCTATTGTAGTGGTTGAAATCTCTTAATCACGATTTGATGCCTTTTTATGGATATGTCATTACGCATCGAAAAGTATTTAGTGATTGTAATCTTGCGTTTGTATAGTTTTTTACGCAAAGGAAACATCAACGGATGTACTATATAATGATAACAGTGTAATTGAATGTTTTCCTTGTTCCCCCATGCTGACGCTGTCTTTTATAAGGAGCGAATTTATTCTCTGCTGATACGCATTGTTGCGATATTATTTTTTCAGGTATGACGTTTTTGCTCACTTCATATTTCAGATGAGCAACAACATCAGTTGAATACAGGAAAATGTAAATCCTATGGTTATAAAGAACATACTAAATCGTTCGCTGACTGCATGAAGGATGTTGATTTTCATAACGATGAAAAGGATGGTCGAGAAGAAGAACGCATTTTTTTTGCCAGTGACCATACTTTTTTTTGTACATCCTTAAATACGGATGATAGCCTGTTTTTAAGAGTATTAATTTATATTCGTATTTTAACTGCTTGAGGTATAAAGCATGTGGTTCCTCTCATTATTGTTTACTGTGCTCTCATTGTGCTATTTGTCTATCAGTATCAATTTTTCTGGTTTGTATATTATTTCCTTGGCTGGGGATAATTTAGCCAGCCTTTCCGTTTTTACATTTTTTGCATTACTCTTCGTGGTGACAATGGCTTCATTTACGAACAGGTATATTTACCACAATGCACTCCCTCAGCTTAATTCGAAGAATTTTGCGCTTACTATAAAGTCCATCTATTTATGGTCTTTTTTTGGCTTCGCTCTTGTGATGCTTTCAATTTTGTTAAGTTATCTCTTTGGTGGTGGTGAACTATCCATTACACACGCATCTTTAGTGGGCGCTTTTTATTATTCCTTTATCATGGCTTTATTTCCTGGGGTTGCTGAGGAAGTCTGTTTCAGGTGGTTGTTTTATGGTGTGTTACGGCGTCAATACAATAAGATTTTGTCTGCAACTGTGGTAGGGATTGTCTTTGCTCTCCTGCATTTTAATCAGGTCAGCACGACTAAGGACATGATATTTTTGTTGGTTAGTGGATTGTCTGTTAATTATCTCTTTTGCGCGATCTATGAAAGAACGGGCAGTATATGGCCTGGCATCATTTTTCATGTTGTATGGGATATTTTATCTTTGAATAATATCATCCATTTCAGCGACGGAAGTCAGCCAGATGAGCACAATGTCTTTATTATTACACTCCATACCCATAATGAGCTGGTAAGTGGTGGTGGATTTGGTTTTGAATCCAGTATATTTTCTATCGCTATCTATCTGCTTGCTATGCTGGCAATCTTGCATGGTTACAGAAAAGAAGCCTGAATCCTGTACTGAGTCAGCGTCATCCTGTTGAGTGTCAATCTTTTACCATTTCTGAAGGCCTGTAAGGGCCTTTTGATGTGATTCGGGAGCGGAACTGCTGACTTGCTTATTTGAAGCCTGATCCCTTCAGGCATTGTGGCCGCCTGATTTCAGTTCAGTCCGGAGTGCGATAAAATGCGTCACGTTAGCCGATAGACGTAGAGTGGGGGATGTGGGTTATCCATCGTTATTCTTACTCCCTAAGAGCGCCATTTCGCGATGAATCATCATTTTCATCATGTAAGATTGTGCGCCAATTTTTTTACTGTGGCCTGTTACAGGATGCCAAACTACTTCTCCTTTCCGGTCCTTTTCCGGGATGTCCTTCAACGCTGACTGCTCAAGAGGCAGGGTTAGTGCTCATAAAAGATCCTGCTCAATCTTTACGCCTGGCCTGGCATATGGGGCAATTTTGGATCGTGAAGTTGATCGATTTTCCCTGTACTTTACTCTGCCTCGTTGTGTTCACACTGATTGCTCAGGTTCTCATCCCTGAATCACTGCCGGTGATCTGCGATGTCAAGCCAGGTTATGACTCCGCTGGAAGATATGGTCCCTTGCGCTGAAATCTGGCACAGGGATAAACCCTCAGTAACGCATACTGATGGGAGGACTGAGATGACATACTTATCTGAACTGCAGGGCAATGCTCTTGGTGTCGGGAGTTCGCGTTTGCGAACCTGCGTTAACATGTAAAAAATGGCCACAGCAAAAAGGTGGCGATGCTTCCTGTGCTGACCGGCAGTATCGCTCTCCGTTTTGGCTGTCTCGCATGTTCGTGTATCGGGGGATCGACGAGTAAAAAACAAACATCGTTTCATGCATTGCGCACTGAAGTGGGTGGGTTTTAAGTATAAATTCGTCCGGTTATGCACAAATATTTTGTGTGGAGTGGCACCGGATACCCTGCGCATTACATGATGATCCTTTTAGCGAGCTGGCAGAGATTTCGCCGGCAAAGGAGAGGATCATGCGCGCAGCCGTGCCTGCATACAAAAAATCTCGCACTGAACACAGGCACCAGCCGTACCTTTCGGCGGGTGTAAAGACCACTACGATTTCCGTTACTCCTTCTGCCACGGCAGCGATGACCGGGTGCTCCGGCAATATTTCTTCAGTTAAACAAAGCCGCAGGGACATGCTTATTGCTGTTATAAATTGTCCGGTTGCGATCCGGCGGAAGGAGGGCTGCTGTCATTAAGCGAGGCGCACGCCCAGTGATCCCTTCTTTCAGGGAGCCGCTGGCTTGAGCTTTTAACGCTAACGTGCCGCGTCCGGGGATCCAAAAACGGATGGTTGTTTTTAAACATGCTCCAGCCAGAGTGGCCGGGGGCTGTTTTCCTGCGTAAGAGACAGACGAAACACCGGGAGACGATACGTACTTCTGTTTCAGGGGGGACTCTCTGAAGATATTGACGTCGCATTAGTCAACCTTTTTGGCCAGAGTATCATGTGGACATATCAACACAAATACCTGCTTCGCCTTGCTGCCTCTTGTCTTTCCCCAGATCTCGTCTGAACTACCGGGGGCAGGGATTGCCTGTTATCAACGAGATGTGCATCACTAACCTTATGTAAAACCCCTGCGCGTTAACATTAAATTAACATAAAGAGGTGCTGAGCATGAGCAGCAAAGATAAATTATATGCATTTCATATAAATAAGTATGTTCACGCTGGAATCTGATCATACTTGGGTCTGTTTTTCATTCGAAATAGTCAGAAGCATTATATGCAATTGCTACTCCCCTTTGAATAATTACGCAAGCGATATCTGTGATATATTTTATATCCTAAGGTACTGATAAGTATGATGAATTGACAGTGTGTTAACGATTCTAAATATTCTATTTATAGAGAATGAATTTATTAGTTTGCTATAATTTTCTTCATGTATCTAAATTGAATTGGCGGAAAGGTGAATAATATTTCACCAGTGCTCTTTTTGTGATGAGATAAATATGTGCTCAATATGTTAAATTTATTTTCCTTGATCTGAGTATCCGGCAAAAACATAGCCACTAATAATGGATTCAAAACATTTCAGATGAGTAATTTTCGTGTTCAGTATACATAAATTTAACATTTTAAATAGGGTGGTGCAGAAATGGCACACTTCTATCTTATTGATAATAATCATCTTTATCTATATGTGCGAATTATTATTACTTGCAATTCAATTAATGAGTTTATTCAAAAATGCCATTGTTTAGTAAATAAAATTAATAAAGTTGCAAATTGATTTATATCAGTTTTAATATAATCAACGTAAATTACAAAACACCGTTATGATCAGGTCAGTGACGCCAGGACATTAATCCTGAGTAAGAGGGTAAAATATTGCATTGATCACCGTCAGCATGGGGAAGGACATTACAACCGTAAACAAGTGGAAAGGGAGGCAGACGTGAGCAGGCGTTCATGGCTATTAAAAAAAGGAGGAACAGGCAACCTGGAATCTAAATCTCTGACAGACAACTTCCTGAGTTCTGAAGAAGGCATCTTCACCTGTTGTTAAAGAATAAAACCGCTGCCTGAGGCGAGTGCCAGGCAGGAGCGGAAAATTTTAGCCGGAAAACATGAGATGCAATGTAATCCTGCTTGTGGCAGTTACGATTGCGACTACACTAAATGCATTATATTTTTTGGCGAAGATTAAATGAAAAATGTACGTCAGCATGAAATAGTTATGACATTGATCGAGTGGCTTGAGAAAAACAAATCTGAAACAGTACCCATAGAACGCATCGCTGAGAGATCGGGATTTTCAAAATGGTACATACAGCGATTCTTCAAAGAGCAGACGAGTTTTTCTGTTGCTTCTTACAACCGGCTCAGAAGATTAACGACTGCCGCGATTTTATTAAGGGCTACGGATTTAAGTGTTATTGATATTGCACATAGCTCAGGGTTTAACTCTCACCCAAGCTTTACAAAAGCCTTTAAAAGCCATTTTGGGGTGTCGCCGAAACAATTTCGAGAAGCCGAAAACTGGAGTTTCAAACATCTTGTTCCACGCATTGACTATCTCTCAAAGATAAATGAATTTGAATGGTCATATAAACAGCTCAAAACAGGAAAACCTGTAATGGGTACTCCAAATCCAGAGTTTGTTGAATTGGCTGTGGAAAGAGAGCAGGAGAGCCTGGTTTTGCTTAAGGTTCTCAAGGGAGCGTCACCATACAGAGATGGATATCATGGCGATGTAAGTACGATTGAAATTCCATTTTCGTATATTCTGTGTGGTCAGGAAGTAGAAGAAGATTCCTCTGCTGAACAGTGGCTTTCAATAAAAATGAGTTATGAATTTAAAAATCTATATGAGTTACAAAGGCTCGTCTACCAGGGCGTTCTGCCTTTGTATTCTGTGACGCGCAGAAAGGGGCCTGATTGCCTGAGACTGGAAAAAAGAAACGAAGGCTTACTCTATATTACTGAGTATTTGGTTCCCTGCATTAAATCTCAATGATCCATATTAATCAATAATTAATATGTTAGTTTGGGAGGTAAGACATTCACATCTGATCTGCTTTTAAGCTCAGTTTTACCTGCATGGCTTCGGAACGCTACTTGTCTTCTCTGTCGCTGGCGCGATCATGCGAAGAGTGATGAGATATTTTTCAGGATAATTTTGCGTCGTGATGGCTTGATTTTCACGTGCATCATATGTTTTTCAAATTATATTGACTTTTTTAAGGGCTGCAAAGCCATCATAACCACTGGGACGTTAAAGCCCACTATGAGTGTCGATGAATGTGAATATCATCTTTCAATTGTTATCAATGGTTTTTATATTCTTTTTCGTGAAGTTGGTATTTTTGCAGGATAACTGTCATTTTGACCGTTTAATTTATCATGCAGTAAAGAGAATAACAGCAACTTAGGTAGTTTTATGAAAAAGATAATGGAGGAAGTTCATTTCCGACTTCAGCCGATTGTCAATATCTCATCAGGAAGAACGATTGGTTTTGAGGTATTGTCAGCGTTGCCATCAAACTTTTCTGTAGAGGAGTTTTTTTCCGGTGCCAGCAAGGACTTTTTATTTAAAGTGATACGCGCACAATTGTCACTGCGTGTAGATAATCAGTTATCACTTTTTATGAATATACCCACAAAAATTCTGTTGGATACACAGTTGTGTAATCATATTAGTAAGCTTCTGGCTGGAAAAAATGTCAATCTTGAATTGCAGGACCCTGATAATCTTCTGAATATTGATGAGGAGGCCTTTTATACACTATCAAAGAATATGTCCTTGCTAAAACACAATGGTGCCAGTGTTTGGCTGGATGATGTTAAGGAAGATATGTTAACCCTGGTTTCTCGAATACAATTCTTCGGCGTCAAGATCGATAAATCTGTTCTGTGGAAATATCGGGATAAAAATTATTCTATGCTAGCGTCATTTGTTGGGGCTCTCAAACTCTGTACTGAAAAGGTCCTGGTAGAAGGCATTGAGACTAAGGCCGATTTGCACATGGCCACTCGAGTTGGTCTGGATTATGGACAGGGTTTTTACTGGCCTGAAATTTCTTTAAAAAAAGTCGGATAATGATTTTTAAATATCACATATTTATCTGAGTCATTACTTATTTTTTTAAAGAAGTTGATACCATCAACATGCATAATGAAACTGGATAAATTTATTATGTGCCATTTAATACTGAGTGCTCGACTACACGTCATGGGCACATCGTTTCTCTTGCTTTATGCGGGAAATAGTTTTGCGCATCAGAGTAAAAATCCCTTTTCAGCAGATGCGTTTTCAGTTGATATGTCCGTAGGCGTTTTGCAGGGCAAAGCAAATGAGTTTGTTTACGATGCCGGAAGTGGTAATAAACAGAGTCAACTGAAATGGAAATTAAATAATGTTGCCATTCTGAAAGCCGGGGTGACCTGGGAGCCGATACCCAGGATGTCAATGAATGTTAATGGGTGGACATCCATTGCACAGGGTTCAGGCCACATGGATGATTATGACTGGCAGGATCCGGCACAATCACACTGGACCGATCATTCATCAGAGTTGACGAGAGTCAATTACGCGAATAAATATGATGTTAATGCGACAGGGTGGTTTTTCACTAACGCGTTATTTCGTCTGGGTTTCATGGCAGGTTATGAAGAAAGTCGTTACAGTTGGACTAGCCATGGGGGGTACTATGATTATAACAATGGTGCATATAAAGGTAACTTCCCCCTGAATGTCAATGGGATTGGTTATAGTCAGAAATTTACTGCGCCTTATATTGGTCTGTCATCTGAATATATAAATGGCAATTTTAAAATTTCTGCCTTGTTAAAATACAGCCACTGGGTACATGCCCATGATCGTGACGAACACTATGCCAGACATCTTTCTTTCTGGGAGAAGACAGGGCCGTCCAGTATGTATGGACTAACATTGAATTCTGCATATTATATTACTAATAATACTCAGGTCTACACCGAACTCGATTATACAAAATATTCTGAAGGCAAAGGGTGGTCTTCAGATTTAGATCGTGAGACTGACGAGTTCGAGCACACAAGTGGTGATGCTGCTGGCATATCTAATGAAAATTTAGTTATGAGCGTCGGATTAAAATACACATTTTAAGTTCATGGGCGAACAGCAAGCCAGCATTAATTTATACAAATTACTATGCTGTTAAGGAGTGCACGCACTGACGGAAGAATAATGGCAAACTACTTTTTTTGATATTATCCAGTTATATACGCAGTGAAACCCGCGAATACGTGGGGCGAAACAGCAATTGACATGACGACGCAAAGACGCGAGTCACGGCAGCTGGCCAAAGGCTCTTCGGGTAAAACCCGGCACTGCGTACCCCGTTTTTCATGTTTTCTGTGCGCGATGAATCCCCCTGAGCGGCGGGGTGGTGTGTTGTATTAATCAGCCTTCATGCCACGGGATGTCGGTTAACGGCACCTCACCGGGAGGCACCCGGCACCGCGCGACCTTAGTTGAAGTATGCAAGCACAATGCGGTTAAACTTTCTCCGTTCGATACTGCGACTGGCCGCTTTACAAATTCGCTGAGAAGTCGGTGAAATACACTGTTAAGTCAATAACCCAGGCTGTGAACGCGGCTTTAAATCTTTAACGCCGGGACTATTGACGTTCATTTCTTCTTGTCCGGGAACAGTCGCCTGATGCCGAAATTGTCTTTAATGAGCGTATTCTGTGTTTGAACAGATGCACCCTGTAGACAATGAAATCTCTTTTCATTGCCTGCGGGTCGAACAATGAGCTGGAGACGTCTCAGCATTTTATCCTGATTCACTTTAAACCTCTTATTCGACAAAATAGGAGGCCTTTTTATCTCCTGCCTTAACCCTTTTGCGAGAACTGGGTGAGAGTGAGCTTCTGAAAGCTGTAGACGCCTCCATATTATTCACCTTCTTTTACCTGACAGAGTCAAGCCGTACGCCAGTGTCCCCCTTCAGCCACGATGATGAGCGTGGATTAACGCCCAGCTCAAACTGCACATTCAGGGTCATTCTCGATTCGTCAACCGGCACTCTGCAGATAAACATCGAAACAATTTTTCCGCTAATTGATGGTCAGTGAATACATGTCCGATGGTGGGTGTATAAGCATCCCGCCAAAACAGACTATTCACTTCACTTTTAGAGGTCTCCCTCTCTCTACACTGAGGCAAAAGTTCGCTCCTCGCGCACATCAGACTTTGAGATCATGCACGATGATGAGCCTGCTGTCAGCCTCTGGCGTGGTGGTATTGATGACGGACAGATGAGTCACGCCTGAAGGTAAAGCTACACACTATCGGTAGGCCTTACGCGCAACGAATTGAATGGCATCACGTGAATCTGGGGCAATCTCTGGCTGGGCTGGGCTGGGCTGGGCTGGGCTGGGCTGGGCTGGGCTGGGCTGGAGGGCGCTGTCACTCTCAAGTTCGTTGGAACAGCATGACGAAATCATCGGGCATTATCTGAATACAAAACTCTAACCTTAAACCAGAATCATTGCCCCCCAACAGGCCACAAATGATCGGACGCGGGAGGGTTGTCATCTGCTATGAATGCCGGGTAATCCGGCTTCACTCATGTACAGCCTCAACGTTCCCGTTATGAACACACACTCTCAGTGCTGCACGCCCATGTTGTTAAGGATTGCCTTACCCCTCTCTAAATGATATTAATTATCATTCTTATTATAAAGCAATAATGACAGTAAAAAATATCTGGCAAGGATGTGAGCTTAACGATCAATCACTTTTACGTTAGGCATTTATTAGGGAATGGGTATGAGAATTAACAAGATCTTATGGCCGCTAACTGCGCTGCTGGTTGGATTGAATAGTCAGGTATCAGTGGCCAAATCTTCCGACGATAACGACGAGACCCTGGTGGTGGAAGCCACCGCTGAGCAGGTACTCAAACAGCAGCCGGGTGTGTCGATTATTACCAGTGATGATATTAAAAAGAATCCTCCGGTCAACGACCTCTCCGATATTATTCGCAAAATGCCCGGTGTGAATCTGACCGGCAACAGCGCCTCGGGCACACGTGGTAATAACCGCCAGATCGACATTCGCGGCATGGGGCCGGAAAACACCTTAATTTTAATTGATGGTGTACCGGTGACGTCGCGCAACTCTGTGCGGTATAGCTGGCGTGGAGAGCGTGATACCCGCGGCGACACCAACTGGGTGCCAGCGGAACAGGTTGAGCGTATTGAAGTGATCCGCGGCCCTGCGGCGGCGCGCTACGGTTCGGGCGCAGCGGGCGGGGTGGTGAACATCATTACCAAACGCCCCTCGAACGACTGGCACGGTTCGCTGTCGTTATTCACCAACCAGCCGGAAAGCAGCGATGAAGGCGCGACGCGTCGTACCAACTTCAGCCTTAGTGGGCCGCTGGCTGGCGATGCGCTGACCATGCGTCTGTACGGCAATCTGAATAAAACCGATGCCGACAGCTGGGATATTAACTCCTCAGCCGGTACGAAAAACGCGGCCGGGCATGAAGGGGTGCGCAACAAAGATATTAACGGCGTCGTCTCATGGAAATTAAATCCGCAGCAAATTCTCGATTTCGAAGCTGGATACAGCCGCCAGGGGAATATCTATGCGGGCGATACACAAAACAGCGCCTCCAGTGCCGTTACTGAAAGCCTGGCGAAATCCGGCGAAGAGACGAACCGCCTGTACCGGCAGAATTATGGCATTACGCACAATGGTATCTGGGACTGGGGACAAAGCCGTTTTGGTGTCTATTACGAGAAAACCAATAACACCCGTATGAACGAAGGATTATCCGGCGGGGGCGAAGGGCGAATTTCATCGGATCAAAAGTTCACGACCAATCGCCTGAGCTCCTGGCGAACCAGCGGTGAGCTTAATATTCCGCTGAATGCCCTGGTCGATCAAACGCTGACCGTTGGGGCGGAGTGGAGCCGCGATGAGCTCGATGATCCTTCCTCTACCAGCCTGACGGTGAAGGACAGTAATATCGGCGGGATTTCTGGCTCGGCTGCGGATCGCAGCAGTAAAAACCATTCCCAAATCAGTGCGCTGTATCTAGAAGATAATATTGAGCCGGTTCCCGGTACGAATCTTATTCCGGGCCTGCGCTTTGATTATCTCAACGAGTCCGGCAGTAACTTCAGCCCCAGCCTGAACCTCTCGCAGGAACTGGGCGATTACTTCAAAGTCAAAGCGGGGATTGCCAGAGCCTTCAAAGCACCCAACCTGTATCAATCCAGCGAAGGTTATCTGCTCTACTCGAAAGGTAACGGTTGTCCAAAAGATATTACCTCAGGCGGCTGCTACCTGATCGGTAATAAAGATCTCGATCCGGAAATCAGCATCAATAAAGAAATTGGGCTGGAGTTCGCCTGGGAAGACTACCACGCCAGCGTGACCTACTTCCGCAATGACTACCAAAATAAGATCGTGGCCGGGGATAATGTTATCGGGCAAACCGCTTCAGGTGCATATATCCTCCAGTGGCAGAATGGCGGAAAAGCGCTGGTGGACGGTATCGAAGCCAGCATGGCGTTCCCGCTGGTGAAAGATCGGCTGAACTGGAATACCAATGCCACCTGGATGATCACCTCGGAGCAAAAAGACACCGGTAACCCGCTGTCGGTCATTCCGAAATATACCATCAATAACTCGCTTGACTGGACCATCACCCAGGCGTTTTCGGCCAGCGTCAACTGGACGTTATACGGCCGACAAAAACCGCGTACCCATGCGGAAACTCGCAGCGAAGATACTGGCCGTCTGTCAGGGAAAGAGCTGGGAGCTTATTCGCTGGTGGGGACGAACTTTAATTACGATATTAATAAAAACCTGCGTCTTAACGTCGGTGTCAGCAATCTCTTTGATAAACAGATCTACCGCTCTTCCGAAGGGGCGAATACCTATAACGAGCCTGGCCGGGCTTATTATGCCGGTATTACCGCGTCATTCTGATTGGCGTGTGACAGGCGAACTGCCCGCGTAAAGGCGGGCAGTATTTTGCGGTTTAATTAATGACAGCCTGCGGTATTACCTGCGTTTTCACCGCTGATATCGACGAGCGCTCCGCGGAATGAGGCGTTGAACATCGTCCCGTGTCCCAGGTTCGGGAAATCCCAAAAGGCGGCATTGACGCCTTTATCTTTCAGCGTGGTAAGGGTGGCATGAATTTTCGTCAGCACCCCGGCGGTATGCATTTCCCGGTTATCGCCCGGCGTCGCCGAACCTTCCATTATCGCCAGGCGCTTAGCGCAGTATTGCGACGGCTCGACTGCCATGATGCGGCGTAGCAGAGCGTCATGACCTCTGCCCAACGACGGGCTGGCGCTGTAGTACGTGTGGAAGTAAGAGGAGGACAGCCAGGTATCCAGCACGAACAGGCCGCCGTAGGAGTGCCCCCACAGGCCGCGGCGCTGCCGATCAATATTCAATCCCTGTTCCACTTTTGGCGCTATACGCGTTTCCAGTAACTGTCGGAAGTCGCTGCTGCCACCATTCTTACGGCTAAAACGCCCGTTGCCGGCATCAGTTTTTTCGCTTTCTGCGGCAGGCGTGTAGTCGTAGGCCCTGCCGTTAAGATCGAAGGGGAGGGGGGTCTGATACCCGACAGCCACGATCACCGGCGGTGAGTTTTCTGCCAGCTGTTTGAGCAGTTTGTCATTCAGGCGGTCCATTACTGCGTTGCCGTCGAGCATATAGACAATCGGGTAGCCCGACGCCGGCGCGGCTTTATTTGGCACCGCCGTCCATACCCGGTAATGACGGGTACCATCGGCGGAGTCGAACAGGTTGACGCTGAAATGGTAAAATGCGGAGCCTTTATCGGCGATATTTGGCCCCAGCAGCTGCATATCAGGCTTCGCAAAAACGTGCGCGCTACAGATTAGGGTGAGACCAGAAAGAAGAAAGCAAAGCGCCTTGCGCGGGCGTGTCGGGCAATACTCGCGGTCATACATCTGATGATTATTCCTTTTCCGCTGGTGACATTGTATTGTTTCAGGAAGCCTGTCCGGTTGCCTGAACGTGTTCGCGGGTCAACTCAACCCTGCAGTAAACCAAGCCCGTCAATCAGTGCGCCGCGCCACCATGCGTAATCGTGGCCACCGGTATAAATTGCGCAATGGCTGTCGACGCCAGCGGTAAGCAGCCGCTGATGAAGCTGCTGAACGTGCGACACCGTCGAACCTTCCAGCGATCCCACGCACAGGCGGATGCGCACGGCCTGTGGCGGGGCAGAAAGCAGATGTTCGCTCACCCATGACGTGTCGGTTTCGCTGAACACATCTGGCCGGCTGGCACCTTCTGGTGTCCACCACATTGACGGGGAGTGGCTGAGCGCCAGGCCGAACGTTTCCGGTGCGTGACGAGCGGCCATCAGCGCGCTGACCCCGCCGAGGCTCTGCCCGGCCAGCACGGTGCGTGAACGGTCTGCCCACTGGCGCTGCGGCTGTTCGGCACGAATCGCCGGCAGCAGATGCCCGGCGATATCCGTTATCAGCTCGCTGCGCCCGCCGAGTATTGCAGAGCGCTCGTGTTCATTGATGTTGTCGATGCCCAGGACAGCCACGGGCACGATGCGTCCGCTATTGATAGCGGCGTCAATTGCTGCGCATATGCCAAGGTGGTCGAACCAGGTTTCACCATCGGGCAGTACCACCAGGCCGAGGGGCTGCGAAATATCAACGTCCGGCAGATAGAGCCGAACCCGTCGCGATTGCCCGGCGATAATGCGCGCGGAGGTAAGCAATTGCCCGGCGGGAGTGCCGCCGCGCCATTCGGACTGGGCGGGGGCTTTATCGAGTGCCAGCACCGATTCCTGTGCGTTTCCCCGGATGTTGATCCGCGGCGTGTTGTTTAGCGGATCGGCCTGCCCGACGAGGGTGGTAAAGCGGCCTCCGGACTGTGAAATTATCTCGGCCGGGGTGCCGGGCGGGATTTCCACCAGCGAATAGGAGCCGCAGTAGCCTGCGGGTAAACGTAGCGTCAGCGTCCAGATATCCGTCGCGGGAAGGGCGGTCATCATCCCTTTTGCCACGTGCTCTTTATCCGTCACCCGGTTCAGACGCAGATAAACGCCCTGCAGAGGGTGCCGGGCGCGCCACAAAAAGGTCACGTCACGTTCATCCTCCGCCCCGTCGACCGCCGTCACCAGCGGTACATTCAGTAACTCAGCGTCGCGCCAGAAGTCAGAAAGATTTGCAATGTGGCCTGCTGCCAGCTGGTTGCGCAGTCTGGCGATAGCAGAAGGATGTTGGTGCATGTTCAGCATTCACTCTCTTTAAAAATTAAGGGTGCCAGTATGGATAGTAAAAGCGGCTATTCCCGGAACAGCCGCGTCAGAGCGTGTTTTTTAATGTCTTACATGTGCAATCACTCTCCCACGATTTCCTCCGTGATAGTGCACTGGCGACGGGGCTCAGCACTGCCGACGCTGTCATGCCATAAACGGGTATAGAGCCCGCCCGCAGCTAACAGCTCTTCATGAGTGCCGTATTCCGCCAGTTGCCCCTTTTCGATAACGGCAATCAGATCGCAGCGCTGCGCGGTGGTCAGACGGTGCGCGACAATCAGCGCCAAGTGCTTACCGGTGTGCGCGACATCTGTTAACGATGACATCAATCTCTCTTCGGATGTGCGATCCAGACGGGACGTGGCTTCGTCGAGCAGCAGGATGTGGGCATGCGCCAGTTGCGCGCGAGCCAGCGCAATCAGCTGCCGCTGACCTGCGGACAAATTGGCACCGCCGTTATTCACCGGTGTCCGGAATCCCTGCGGCAGATTGCGCACCGTCTCATACAGTCCTGCCCGCTGTGAGGCAATCTCAACGTCGGCATCGGTGCCGGATGGCCGTGAATAACGAATGTTTTCTGCAATATCTCCACTAAACAGCGCCACATCCTGATCGACCAGACCAATCTGGCGACGGTAATCGGCAAGCGAGGCATCATCCATCATCCGATCGCCGATGCTGATCCTGCCGCGGGTGGGGGAATATAACCCGGCAATCAGCTTAATCAGCGTTGACTTACCCGCACCGCTGCGACCGACGACCGCGACGACCGTACCCTCCGGGATCGTCAGGGTAAGTTTGTTCAGCGCCGGTTCGGGACTGTCGGGATAACTGAATGTGACCTCATCAAGATGCAATGCGCCGATGGCGGACGGTGCGGAAGAGGGAACGACATCCTCTGTGCCTTCGGTCGCCAGTAGTTCGTCGATATGTTTGCCGCTGGCCGTCGCCTGTTGCCAGGCGTCGACAATCCCTGATAACTGCTGCACGGGCCCATAGAATTGCCCCAGCAGCAGGAAGAAAGCCGCCAGCACCCCGGCGGTCATTTCGCCTTCGGCGACCCGGGATGTACCCACCAGCAGAACGGCGGCATAGGAGGCCTCGGTGCAGAAGGTCAGGAACGGGAAATAGACGGCAAGGTATTTTTGCGCACGAACGCGGGTCGCGCGAAAGCGATCTGATAACGCGCGTAGCCGGGCAGCCTCCTGTTCCTGCTGGCCGTGCGTTTGCACGACGCGCAAGCCGGAAACTTTCTCCTGCAGGGTGCTGTTGACGTTGCCAATTTCCAGCCGCGCCTGCGCATATGCCGGGGAGCTGAGGCGGCGATAAATCCAGGTCGCCAGTGCGACCACTGGCACCGCGCTTAATGCCGTCAGCGCCAGGATCGGGGCGAGCCAGAACATGGCGGCGGCGATAGCGAACATCGTCACCAGGCTGGTGGCCGCACCGGCAAGGCCGTTTTGCAGAAAGCGGGCGAGAGAGTCCACATCAACGGTCATGCGGGTCAGACGCGAATCGACATGCTTATCATGCCAGGGGAGGCCGAGATGCAGCATATGGCCGAAGCTGCGCAAGCGCACTGTATGCTGGACTGATTCCGCCGCTCTGGCGGCGAAGACCGTCTGCAGGGAATAACAGCACCAGCTCACGGCGACCAGGCACAGGGCGAGAAGGGCACAGAGGCCGATAGTCGACATATCGCCTGCGACGACGCCGGAATCAATGCCGCGCTGCAGCAGTATCAGAACCCCGACACCTGCCGCAGAATCGAGTGCGATCAACAGGGCGGCGATGACGAACATCCACGCCACAGGCTTCAGCAGCGATGTGACTTTTCGGCCATTACCGGCCAGCGCCTGCTGTACCGCATTTTCCGGTACGCGGGTCATACGGGCGACAAAGCCTTTATCCCCCGTCTCCGGCGCATCGTCTTGTGCCGTGGGTACGGCTGGCCATAATACGTTATGCCCACTGTGGGAAGGCGCGAGGAAATCGCTGTCGCCGGTCATCAGCGCGCGGAACGCCGGGCAGCGCGCTTCAAGCTCCGCCTGGGTTCCGGTATCCACCACCCGGCCCTTCTCCAGCACCACAATTCGGCTGGCTAACTGTAGCGTTGAACGGCGTCGGGCAATCACCAGCAGCATATGATCTTCGTCAGCATAGCGACCCAGCGCGGTGTTGATCTCCGCTTCAGTACCGGCATCGACCGCCGAAGTGGTGTCATCGAGGATCAACACTTCCGGCGCGGTAATGAGCGCCCGTGCCAGCGCGATTCGCTGCCTCTGTCCACCGGAAAGATTTGTACCGCGTTCGGTTAAACGGGTATCAAAGCCTTTCGGCAGGGCATTGATAAAATCGCTGGCTCCTGCTGCTGTCGCCGCGCGGCGAATGTCGTCCGCCGTAGCCTGAGGGTGCCCGTAGGTGATATTTTCCGCCACCGTACCGGCAAACAGAAAAGCATCTTCAAACACAACGCCTACCCGACGGCGAAGCGCCTCCAGCCTGATATCGCGAAGGTTCTGTCGGCCTGCGCTGGTGTTGAGCCATATCTCTCCGGCGCTGGGATCGTAAAAACGCGCCAGCAGCATCAGCAGCGTCGATTTCCCGGAACCCGATGCGCCCACTACCGCCACGGTTTCACCTGGGCGCAGGGAAAACGAGACATCGGTGAGGATGTGTCTGCCGTCACGGTAGCCGAAGCTCATATTCTCCAGTTCCAGCCCGACAATCTGACCGTTAACTGCCTCCGTCCCGTCCTCCATCTGTGGACGGGTGTCGATCAGAGCAAACACACGCTCCACGGACGCCTGGGTGCGCTGGGCAATAACCAGAAACGATGCCAGTACGCGGGTTGGCCCGGTCAGCATCGCGAGGAAGCTGGCAAACGCCACGAAGGTGCCGAGATCTATCCGCCCGTGCATGACCGACCAGCCGCCGTAGCACAGCAGGACGATTTGCCCGAGCACCGGTAGCGCCAGCATGGTGGCTCCTGGCATTGCCTGCGAGATGGCCGCGCCGATGCGGATACGTACCATCTGCCGCGACTGGCGATCCAGCCAGCGCGTTTCACGCCGCTCCGCCACGCAGGATTTCACCACTGAGATCTGGGCCAGCACTTCGCGCATATGTTCGGTGAGGTTCGCCAGTCGGTCCGAGGCGAGCCCGGTCTGCGCGAAGACCCGACGACGCGCGCGCAGCGCAGTGAGCGCCAGGCACACCAGGACGCACACGACGATGAGCGTCATGGCGGGTGACATCCACAACATCACGGCAATGCCGGCGATGTAATAAGTGAACACCGCCAGCGGTACCGGACACATCTGCAGCAGGGTATGCACCTGCTGCAGATCGCTGTTGGTCCGTGAAATCACCTGCCCGGTGCGCAGCGCGTCCTGGCCTGCGCCGTCAAGTTTTTGAATACTGTCGAATGCCCGACCTCGCAGGGTGTGCTGTACCCAGAGCGAGAGCTCGCCGGCATAACCGCGGCGCACATAGTTACCGATGAAATCCAAAAAGGCGATCAGGAGCAGCCCACAGGCCAGCCACGGCAGGCGGGCCGGATTGCCCACCAGCGCGTCGTTCACTGCTTGCCTTGTCAGCAGCGGCGTCAGCGCGGCCAGCAGAATGGTCGAAACCGACGCTACCACCACGATGATACTAAGTTTCTTACGTTCCCAGCACACGCGCGCCAGGCGCACTATCCAGGACCGCGCAGGTGTGGGAGAGTGAGTCGCAGGCATTAAGCCTCCTCAGTCTGTAAAAAATACGATCCAAACCGGATCGATCTGCAAAAAAAAGCGCCAGCGCGATCCCGTCACGCATTGTTATGTGCGTATGACTCCAGGATGTGGGCTGGCGTATGATTGTCATAGCGGCGTGGTGGCTACCCTTTCTGTACCATCGCGATCAGGCTTTTCGCCACTTCGCCCGGGCAGGGTTGTGCCGCCATTTCCGCCGCTACCTCTGCAGAGGCGTCTCGAAGCGCGCGATTGTCGAGGAAAGCATTGATCATGTTGCTCGACAGGCCGCCGTCGCCGGGGATGATCCCGCAGCCACGTTCGACAACAACGCGGGCATTGACCGGGCGATCGGCACCCTGGCCGAAGACGATCTGTGGAATACCGGCGTGTAGCGCCGTCAGGGTATTGCCGGCACCGCCATGATGAATGAAGCCATCTGCGCCGTTCAGGAAGACCCCCATGGGTATCCAGTCGACCAGGCGAACGTTTGACGGCAACCCGCGCAGATCGGACCGCGCATTGGCCGAAAGATGCAGGATGATCTCGGCATCGACTTCACTGGCGGAATCCATCACCCAGGAGATCAGATCAAGGCCATCGACCATCGGTTTGACGGTGCCAAGACTTACCAGCAGACGTTTACGTTCGGGCTTCCTCTCCCACCACGGTTCCCACACCGCGCCGCCGTTGTACGGGACGTACTGCATAGGAATAATGGGTTCGCCGTCGTTTTCAAGAATGCTCATGCTTGGCGGTGTTACGTCGATCCAGGCCATATCGCGCGGTGCGGCATCGACCCCGTGGCGACGATAGGCATTCGCGAGCGAACGCGTTACGCCTTTGATATGCCAGGGCGTATGGCCGAAGCCGACGGTTTGCATCACGACCGGTATCTCGTATTTGGCGGCAATCAGCGGTCCGATGACTCCGAGCGGAGGGTAGATGATGAGATCGGGATTCCAGTTCCCGGTAAACTCCACCAGGTGGTCGGCCATTTCTTCGCTGAAGAATGAGAAGTTGCCCATTCTGGTGCCGATGTTACTTTCTTTTCGCTGTGCCTCGCGGCGGCGATAGTCGGCTTCGGAATCAAAGCCGGGTGCGGCGTCAAACGCCACCAGTCCTGCCTCTGCCGCTTTATGGGCAAATTTTCCTCCGCTGGCGATCAGCACTTCATGGCCGTTAACGCGAAACGCCTGTGCCAGAGACAGCACAGGATACAGCAGCCCATAGAGAGGCGGGCCTACAAACAAAATGCGCATGAGAAAATCCCTCTCCGCTTAACGATCTCAATCAGGAAGTCGACGCAATAACATGCCAGCAGCAGGACGTGAATTTTCGTTAAGCCTGCTTTGCCAGACGCTGCGCCATTTTGAATTTCACCCGCGTTACGGACGGTCCTGTCGGAGACTATTCCGTGACGTACACTGGTGAATCGGGAATTCCGTGTCCCGACTTCCATTAACGCTTGCGCGTCGTTGTCCTGTTGAACAGCCAGCATCGCGTCGTACTGCCACGCTGCGGTGTTCTGACGCATTTGCTGAGTGTGAGGCCTGTCAACAAGCCTCGAGAGGTTTGTTTCCTGATACCTTTGTATACCTTGCCAGATAAATCATTAATGCAAATGCAAATGCAAATGCAAATGCTAATGATAATAATTACCAATATCATTTGATGATTGCAACTTGAATCAAGCACATCATGCCCGGGGAAACGGTTTTACGAAAAATCGTAGAGGGGTTTCAGGAAAGGGGGCTCCTGTCGGTTATGCATTATCATTTGTGCATCCAGTTCGCGAATTTTTCGCTTACTGCCGGGTCTTGCTATCGTGAACAAACCACAAAAAACTAGCGTCGAAACACTGAAGTGGCCGGTTTAGCTCGCAGACCCCTGAGGTTGATTGAGGAGCATATCAGCGGTTCGGTTGCAGCGAGCGAATGAATCGCCACGGATAATCTAGACACTTCCGAGCCGTGGATAATACTTGTTTTCATAATCTGCCGGTGACATCTGATCGCTCGAACAATGCCGACGCTTACTGTTATAAAACATTTCGATGTAATCAAAAATATCGCTGTGGGCTTCTTCCCGCGTTCCGTAGATCTTTTTCTTTAATCCGTTCGCGTTTCAGCAACTGGAAAAAGCTTTCTGCACCCGCATTATCGTGGCAGTTCCCGCGACGGCTCATGCTGCCCTCCAGCCATGTGATTTCAGGAACGACTGCCAATCATGGCTTGTGTACTGAGTGTCCTGATCCGAGGGAGCCAGCACCTCTTTTTGAGGAATACGCCGCCATACAGCCATCAGCAGTGCGTTCAGGACAATGTCCTTTATCATCCGGGATTGCATTGACCAGCCGATAATTTTTAGTGAGAACAGATCAACAACCACGGCAAGATACAGCCAGCCTTCGTGGGTACTGATGTAGGTTATGTCCGTTACCCAATGCTCATCCGGAGTATCCGAATTGAATTGTCGCGGGAGCCTGTTGGGCGACACGATACTGGCCTCGCCTTTACGTGCCCGCAGGCTCCGGTATCTGTTTTGAGCCTTTATATCGGCACGTTTCATCAGTCGCCAGACTCTGTTGACTCCGTATTGTTGCCCGCTGTCGTACAAGTCCAGATGGATCTTGCGATAGCCAGAAACACAACCGGACTCCAGCCAGAACCGTTTGATCTGTCCTGTCAGCCTCAGATCTGCCTGGTGGCGCTGAGAAAACGGCTGCTGAAGCCAGGCGTAAATCCACTCAAATGAATATCAAGCACTTGTCAGAACATGCAGGCAAGTCAGTACTAGCCATTGTCCTGGAAAGGGGGAATCAGGCAGACCGCTTTTAGAATTACGCCGAGGCTTTTTAAATGTCCCGTTTGTCTGTATCCGCATCCGCTCTTTTTGGAGCTGTCAGAGGGCAGTCTGAGCGACAGGATGAGCTTTATGTGTGAAGTACTCAGGTCCCTATGCTTTTATCCAGTTTCCATGCACAAAGATTTCGAGGGGTGATGTCTTACGTGTTGTCGCGATGGATACAGGATGGGGCCCCATCTACTCACTGTTATACCGTTTCAAATTTAGACCCTTCGGGAAAGCGCTTACCACATAAGGGCACCGCATAATGATTCTGAGATACCTATTAAACCCGTAGAGAATCAAATTTCCCTTACTGAATGGAAATAAAAGAACTTGTTTTGGATCAAAAAACACCAGGCGTGGAAACTGAAGAAATGAGTCCGTGAAGCAAAAAAAACATCAAACTTACACTTCTTTACTTTTTATAAGGTATTAGCCTTTTTTTAATGTATATTTGATCAAAAAATGCAAAATAAGAGTTATTAATACTAATTCATTGAAAAATAATGAGAAATATAAAGATTTCGAGAAGGAAATATTGCCATAAACGATCATTTTTAATATTTTTGATAGTTTTTAACTATTGATTTTTGGTTTTCCATTATTTTTGTCTTTTTTAAAATTTTATTTATAATGCTCATGCTTTCGTTAAGGAGCGTAATATTTTTATTTGTACGACAGCTTACATAATTAATGAATGTCATCTATGCGCTATGAACATGGCACATGTTATATATGTTTTTTGTCAGTAGATAATATATTACGTTAAGTAATGCTCTTTGAACGATTGAATAAAAATCAATATACATAGGGATTTATGATGAAAAAATTAATTATTTCTTCTTTGGTTGCTGTATCTTTTGCCGCAGTGTCAATGCCTACGTTCGCAGATTTGGAAGACACTCCGTCAGGTGAAAATAATGATGGGAAACCTCAACAGGTCACAGTACATGGGGGCACCATCCACTTTGAAGCTTCAGTGGTTAACGCTGCATGTGCCGTAGATGCTAACTCCATCAACCAAACCGTTCAATTAGGTCAGTTTAAACTAACTGATTTTTCTAAGAAAGGTGATGAGACAAGTCGAATTCCGTTCTCTATCAAACTGAATAGCTGCGATCCCGAAGTAGCAAGTACGGCTGCAATTACCTTTGTAGGCACGCCTGCAGATTCAGAGCAGGATGTTTTTGCTTTACAGGGCGCTGGTGCTGCTAAAAATATTGCGCTGAAACTTGTTGATTCACAAAACAAACAAATCGCTCCTGGTCAGGTTTCAACAGGTGTAGAACTGATTGACGGAAGTAATGAACTTAATTATAGCGCTTCTTTGATCTCTACTTCAGATGACGTTTCTGCCGGTAATGCTAATGCAGTTACCAATTTTATGGTGACGTATTCTTAATTTATAAGGAATTACAATGCCAGGGATGGCATTATTGTTTTGGTAGTGATTTTATTATGTTTAAAAAAATCAGAAATTCATTTCTTTTAGCGCTCTTAAGTATTTTAACGACTCATCAGGCATTTGCAGGGGGAGTGACATTAGGAACAACACGAGTTATATATCCTTCAAATTCAAAGCAGGCAGAATTAACAGTTATCAACACAGATCCCCAGAACAAGTTCTTGGTGCAATCATGGATTGAAGATGAGCATGGTCATAAAAATAAAGATTTTATTGTGACCCCACCCCTTTATGTTCTGGAGGCCAATAAAGAAAATGTGCTACGAGTCGTTTATACTGGAAACAATCTGCCACAAGATCGCGAGTCGATGTTTTGGGCAAATGTCAAAGTGATTCCACCATTAAATGATGAAAACAAAACAGCTAATACAATGCAGATTGCTATACAGAACCGAATAAAATTATTTTATCGCCCGCAATCTATAATAAACTATGATGAGCATGAACATGAAAAACTTCAGTTTACTCGTCAAAATAATAAACTCGAGGTTAGAAACCCAACACCTTATTATTTAACGCTTGTTAATATTAAATCTAATCAAAGAGAGCTCGCGTCAAGCTTAGTTGTTGCGCCTTTCTCTTCAAGTTATTTAATCAGTAACGTATCTGGTAGTGTAAGCTATCAAACGATAAATGATTTCGGCGCACAAACGTCTAGAGTAACGAAAAAGATAAATTGATATTATTAACATACAATCTCAGGAAGCAATCACTATTGCTTCCGTTTAATTAGACGTTATCATGAATAATAGTTTATCAACAATCCAAAAAAAATTGAATTTGGGTTTACTGTTTTTTATTATCCCATGCCTGGATGTCTACGCAGGGGATAAATACAACCCTGCATTTTTATCTGATAATCCTGATGCAGTAACCGATTTGGATTATTTTAAATCTGGTAATGTTATTCCACCGGGTTTGTACACGGTAAAGCTATATCTTAATGACGTTTACTATGACACAATCGAACTAAGTTTTAATGATGACCAAGGTACAGTCAAGCCATGCATTGATAAGGATTTACTGGAAGATCTGGATATTAACATCCTGTCCTTAAAAGATGGTGCTTTGACCAATGGTTGCCTCGACATTGAAAAATTGATACCTGACTCAGGGATAAGTTTCAATTTAAAAAATCAAAGTGTAAATATCACTATCCCCCAGTCGTCGCTAAATTTTAAAGCTCGTGGTTATATCCCTCCTGAACATTGGGATAATGGTATAAACGCGGCGACAATAAATTACTCTTTTAACGGAAACAATGGTTTTGGTGAATTCAATTCTAATAATTATTACCTCAATTTGAGAGGTGGACTTAATCTTGGAGCCTGGCGATTACGCGATTATTCCACATGGTCTTATAGTGATACTGGATCAAGCTGGAACCACATAAATACTTATCTGCAGCGAGACGTAGTTGCATTAAAAAGTCGTTTATTAATAGGTGAGAGTTTTACAAATTCAGATATTTTTGAACCACTTAACTTCAGAGGAATCAGTCTGGAGTCTAATGATAGTATGCTACCCGACAGTATGCGTGGTTTTGCTCCCGTAGTCAGAGGGATTGCACACGGTCATGCAAAGGTTACAGTTCGTCAGAACAGTTATGTTATTTATCAGACGTATGTTCCTGCAGGTCCGTTTGAAATTCGGGATCTATACCCAACATCGAATAGCGGCGATCTGCAAGTCACTGTGGAAGAGAATGATGGCAGTGAAACAAAGTATACCGTGCCATATTCGGCTGTGCCTATTTTACAGCGGGAAGGTAACCAAAAATTTAGTCTAAGCATGGGGAACACCCGAGGAGGATATCAGCAAGAGCAAACCCGATTTCTGCAAACCGGTGTGGTCTTTGGTTTGCCTTATGATTTTACTCTTTACGGAGGCACTCAATTATCAGAAAAATACAACTCATATGCTTTCGGTGTAGGTAAGAATCTTGGGGATTTTGGTGCATTATCTGCAGATATAACCACTTCACAAAGTGAACTTCCAGACGGTAACAGAAGGCATGGGTATTCAACCCGTTTTTTGTATGCCAAGTCACTTAACACCTATGGGACTAATTTTCAGTTATTAGGTTATCGCTACTCAACATCTGGCTTTTATACACTATCTGAAACTTTGAATAAAAGGATGAGTGGATATAACGAAGATAAAGGAGGTTCACTGCCGGAAAGTTATTTCGATTTACGCTATAAGAAAAAAGATAGCATGCAGGTTAATTTATCTCAACAAATTGGAGATTTTGGTTCGGTATTTTTCACCAGTAATTTCCAGAATTATTGGGATACGGCCGATAAGAGTGCGCTTTTACAGGTTGGCTACAGTGGAAACGTACGTGATATTTCTTATAATTTTATTTATAGCTATAATAAAGGTACGCAAGGAGTGGGGAACGATAAAATGGTTTCACTTGGTGTTTCAGTGCCATTGAAATTGTTTTCCTCATCGACCATGGATACTAATAACACCTATTTGAGTTATAATGTTAGTAATTCCCAAAATTATACTCACCATAATGTTGGTATGTCAGGAACCTTACTTAATGATAACACCCTCAATTACAATGTGCAGCAGGGGTACTCAAATAATAGGGTCGGAGCCAGTGGTGGTGTATCTATTGGTTATCAAAGTCGATACGGGAACGGTAATATAGGATATAACTATCAGAAGGAAAGTCGGCAACTGGATTACAATTTTTCAGGAGGACTTCTTTTCCATGAAGGTGGTCTAACATTATCGCAGCCTATTAACTCGAATGCTGTTTTGGTCGACGTACCTGATTCACCTGATATTCGAATTGAGAATTCTACTGGAATTTATACTGATCGGAACGGTTATGCAGTCATACCCTACGCGACCGCTTACCATAAAAATCGCATTGCGTTGGATACCAGTAGCTTTAACGACCGTGTGGATATTGAGGAAAACGTTCATTTCTCAGTTCCTACGGAGGGTGCTATAACCAAAGTAAAATTTAAGCCACGTATTGGTAACCGGGTTTTATTCACCTTGAAAAAAAATGGAAGGCCTTTACCTTTCGGAGCAATAGCTAATGATAAGAAGCACAAATTGTCTGGCATTGTTGATGAAGACGGTGTCCTGTATTTATCTGGTGTCCCCCACAAAGGTAAATTAGATTTAGTATGGGGCAAAGACACAGGAAAATCCTGTGTGGCTAATTATTCGATTCCTGAAAATTTGCAGAACGAAAGATTTGTGAAACTGAGCCTGGAGTGTCATGAGTAATATTTTAAAATCATTAATGATATGCTTTCTTTATTTTCAGCCTCTTTCTGGCCATGCGGCAGACACTTTTATTTATGTTAATGGAAAACTGATTGGTAATACGTGTACCGTTTCTAGTCAGTCTCAAAATATGACAGTAAAAATGGGCAATATTGGGGCCAAGGATTTCATTCGTCCTTCCAGTGATGGTTTATGGGCATTTGAATTCCCGTTTTCTATAAACTTAACAGATTGTCAGGCTGAATCTACAGGCGTTAAAGTATATTTTTTAGGTTCTGCTGACACAAATAACAAAGAATTGTTGAAAATAACAGGCAATGGTGCTCAGGGAATTGCGATTCGTCTTATGGATGAAAATAAGAATCCTATAGCAATTAACCAGAGCAGTAAGATATATGAAATTAATCCTGAGTCAGACATCAATGAATTATTTTTCTATGCACGCTATGTACTGACACAGGATAAATTAACGCCAGGGCCTGCGAATGCTGTTTCAACCTTCATGCTGGAGTATTTATGAGGATGATAAAGGCTACAACTTTACTCATCATGGCTTTCTCGGTTTTATCATCAGATAACGCCTTTGGAAGGGCTGATCCGCTGCAGTTAAATCCAAACCCGATGTCTTTCTCCGGAAGTGCTGATGGTACTCACGTTGGTACTCCTATTACATCTAACTGGACAGGAGAGAATTCAGTAAGATACGGTTTTGAATGTGCCAGGGCAGGTTTAGGGAAGTGTTATGTTAAACGCGTTCGGGCATTGGCTCTGGGAGATAAAGTCAATGGTGTTTATTACTCGGATGGTAAACATCAGTATTCCGTTTATAGAATTCCCGGTGTTCCCGGCTTAGGTTATGCTTTTGGGTTAAAGGATAATAATGATTCAGTGGAATATAACCCCGTTGATGGACAGGGTGATCCCTCGGCGGGTACGATTGTCTATCCTCAAGAAGGTTCTACCGTAAATAAACACGTAAATCGTATTTCCTTGAAAGCAAAAATTATTTTTGTTGTTACCGGTGAACATCTTGTGAGCGGAAGCTATCATATTCCGCCATTGGTTATTGCAAAAACATGGTCGGAATATGGTGGGCGTCATCAGGGAAATGAACAATCCGTAGTAACATTGAATGCGACTGAGATAAATATCAAGGCAAGAGCATGTACAGTTAATACTAAATCTCTTACATATAATATGGGGGATATTTTGATTCGCGATCTGGATAAGATAGGGAGCACATCAAAGTTAGTCTCAAAACAGATCTCTCTCCAGTGTGACAGGAATATTCATTTATTTGCTGGTATGACGGATCAAACGGATCAAACAAATACTAGTTCCATCTTGAATCTAACAAAAGACTCAACGGGGTCAGGTGTGGGTATTCAGTTCTTCTTTAATAGTGATCAGACACCGGTTAATTTTGGTCCTGACATAAGTTCAAAAGGGCAGCCTAATCAGCGTGAACTATATGTTACTTCAATGGACAATGAATCCTATACACTCGATTTAAAAAGTAATTATATCAGAACGGGAAATCTAAAGCCTGGAAGTGCAAATGGAATAGCAAGTATAACATTTTCCTATCAGTAAGTGATTTTTCATTTGTACACATAAGAAATACCACATATGATGGAAAGATAATTTAGTATCATGTAGATTTGTCATCATGACTACTTTTTTTCCCGTATATTTATTTAATGCTTTAGTCAGCGTTTTTTCTAACACTATACTCAGGCATGTGTCCTGAATTAAGAATATACTGGCGAAACGTCCGCTTCATAGAGGGCGTTTCGAAATTTTTATTGATTATTTATACTACTGTCTTTTTTCCGTAGGAAAGGGATTTATAAGGTGATGATTAAATGGTTATTACTTTATTTATCCGTTCCTATATGTCTATGTATTTGTTTTTTAATAACATGATGGTTGTTCATGTTTTAAATAGAGTGATGGGTGTTATCAATATTTTTTCTTAGAGGTGGCTGTTATAATTTGTTGTTTTTCGTATTCTTTGCGTCAATGTCATATTTATGTGTCGGCAAAAATTAAATGAATTGTTAACGGCAATAGTTATCTCCTTGATTTTTTCATGCTCTGTATTTATATTTTCAACTTTTTTATTTTAGTGATGATTTTATGATTTGCAGGCGCTCCTTGGATTTTTTTGATTAAAAGTCTTTTTGGTTTTTATGTGGCGTGTTTATCATGAATTAATTAATCGGAGTTTAAAGATGCGAGTGTCACCAGAACTATTAAATGTTTTTGTAGCCTGTGTAGATTGTGGCAGTTTTTCTGCTGCGGCGAAAAAACTGCATAAATCACAATCAACTGTGAGCATGTCTGTATCTGCACTGGAAGATGATTTAAATATTGTTTTGTTTGAACGTCAAGGGCGCACAGTAAAACTGACAAAAGAGGGCGAAGTCATTTATTCACGTGCGCTTGTTGTCCTTAATGCGCGTCAAGAGCTTCTAAATGTTGCCGGTGAGTTGGTTGATGTTCATGAAGTTGCTATAACAATTGCTTTATCTGGATTCATTCCCGATCGACAGAGGGAGTACCTTAAAAAACAGCTGGATTCTCACATTAATAGTTTACAAATTACTATTCTTTCGGCAGAAAGCTATAAAATTGATTCGATGATTTCTAACGGTGAGGTTGATATTGCAGTTATACCTGCGATAAATTCAAGAATGAATTATCCAATTGAATTTAAAAGTCGCCGTACTTGGTTCAAGTCCCGATTGCATCTTTATTGCTCTCAAGATCATCCATTGAGCCAGCTTTCCGAAATATCCGAGGATGATATTAAAAATTATCGTCGAATTCGTCTGGTATCAGGTATGATAAATAATCAATCGCCACGTAATAACATTTATACGGATAATATAGTTAGTGCATACAGGCTTTGTGCCCAGGGGTTAGGTTGGTGCGAACTTCCTGAATGGTTTGTGGAGAATCAGCATAGGCAAGGAGACACTCGTCTGAAAAAGCTGGCTGTCTCACCAATATGGCAAACTTTAGAGTTTGATACGATTTTTCGCAATACATCTAAAGGAAAATTCATGGATTGGTTTATTGGTGTAGTGACCGGAAAAGAGCCTGTGAACGTTTAATAAAAACTGTATCGGATAAACTGGTCCGTCAGATTGACGTGATCCCCGTATGCTGGCGATTGATGCTAGCCTCTAAATTACCGAGTCGTCGCTGGACAAAGGTGGCACCATTTTTGAGGTCAAACACGGCGGTTACCAGCCTGTTCCTGGGCATGATACCGCTCCATGATCAACTGATAAAAATGCGCCCGGTACCGCAGAGCTGATGAAATTGTACGCTCAGGCGCAGGAGGGTGACGGTGTATTTCCCAGTAATTTATCCAGCGTGTGCCCGACGCTCTGAAAAGCGCGCCGGCACCAGATGATTTACTGCAAGTTGCCGAGTCTTTGCAGGAAATTTTCAACCTGCTCAGGCGTAGCCGTGTCTGCCTGGTAAAGGATATCGAACTTAACGTTTCTCAACCCGCAGAAACCAAATACACCTTCGATTATCTGCGCCTGAATTGCCGTCAAATAGCCGTGTTTATCGAATCCGGTGTGATCGCTGCCGCCGGTGGCAATGAGGCGGACAGGAACATCACGCATGTTGCCCACAATCCTTCCGTCGTCGGCCACTTTATATGCATAGTTCAGGGTTAATACACGATCGAACCAGCCTTTCAAAAGCGCGGGGACTGACCACCAGTAGATGGGGAAGACAAATACCAGCATATCCGCGCGCTCGACGCGCTGCTGCTCGCGCAGAATATCCCCGGGAAGCGCTCCCTGATCCCCGTGATACAAATCGAGATCGGCGCGAGACATGGCAGGATTAAAACCTTCAGCATGAAGATCGGCGATCTCAACCTGCGTACCTTTCTCGCGTAATCTCCCTGCAATGCGGGTAGCCAGCGAATGGGATAACGACGTGTCAACAGGATGAGCCGTCACGATCAGCACATTATTTATGGCATGTGTAGCAGACATAGTGACCTCGTAATGGGGGAGAATGGATATCTATATTACTATTGGTAACTTAAGTGTCAATCCGCCCCCAACGATCATTTTGTGCTGTTCGCGTAGCACTCCAGCACGCCGGTCATAGCACCGCTGAGCGTATCTTCCGCGACATTTCGCGCGAGGACGCCGTCGCCCGCGGCGATACTGAGCGCGTCCGCCGCGCCAATGATGGCAGTCAGTGCCGCTTCCCCCTGAACGCCTTTCAGCACGATAAAAGGGGAAAGTGCGGTGCGCAGGCAGTCAGCACATTCGGCCACGCAAGCCTCTCGAAACGTCTGCAACGCGCGAGAGCCGGACAGCGCCGCGGCGATTGGCCCGCTTTCCGGCCCGGCGGCAATCGCACAGTCGATATAGGCAGCGCTGAAAAAGCGGATTATCCTGTCCAGGGTTTTGCAGTCCACCGCCAGCGTCTCACGGAATTTCGCCAGTTGGCGATCGCTGTAGTCCTGATACAGCGCCATCAGCAGCCCTTCACGATCGCCAAAATGGTCGTAAGGGATAGGCTTTGTCACATTGGCGCGTTCGGCCAGATAGCCCAGCGTCAGCGCCTCTGTGCCTTGCTGACGAACGATTCCGCGTGCCACCTCCAGCAGCTGGGCGCGACGATCTTCTTTTCTTAAGCGCTTAACAACCATGCTTTCCCCGGATTTATTATCTACTCTTGGTAGTTTACACGGTTTCTAAGGGACGCTGCACGTGTTGTTCCACGAAACGGATCCGGCACCAGAGTTCGCATATATCGCGGGCAGTAACGCCAGCACGGCACCAGTGCCGTCAGCAATACGGGCGTTGCCTCGATCTGCTCGAGAAGGGTAAAGTGCAGTTTTCATGCCGCACGCCAGAGGTGACTCTTGCTGATCTGATGGAAAAGAATGTGCATTGGATCTATATCGATGGTGGGCAGGTAATGCACTCGTTCCTGCGCGAAGGTCTGGTCGCCGATATCGTTATATCTACTTTTCCTGTCCTGCTCTGTTCAGGAAAACCGCTGTTCGGAGTACTGCCCCATGATATCGATTTGACGCTATTATCCAGCCGCAGCTTCCCTTCGGGTCTGGTACAGTCACACTATCGGCTGACGTCATAAGCTGAATCTAAGCATAGTGGTGACCTCCGCTGATGCGAGAAGCTGCTCCAGCTGGCAGCTGCCAGCGGTACTGCTTTACTTCTACGATCTTGCTTCAGTTCGCTACAAAAGCGGTGCATTCGAAAACGGGTCTAAAAAACCCGGGAATCTGGCTCATACCAATATCTTCGATGACATTGTGCCCGGGTCTGAACATCAAAAACGCCCCGCGACAGACAGCATTCAGGATTGTTCATAATCGATTTGATACTGCTCATATTAACCAGAGATTGAGAACCCTGAATTCTTGTCGGCTGTCTCAGTTCCGGTATCAGCGATTGAGAAGCGACACCACTCGCATGGCTGTCAGCTTAGCTTAAAATGGGTTCTGTCCTGTAACCAGGCACCCGTCAACCACAACGTTGGGCGTAAATGGCAGAAAAGACTTCTCATATCGGGCTCCTCTTTGCTTCATTTCCTGCTGCACGTTGTATGGCATCTCGCGGGATACACCCGCCAGGATTTCTTCTGTCCATGAAAAGCCAGTGACCCTGCGGCCTTTCACGAGGAATTCACCATCAGATAAGCGGATATTCAGCAGACCGCAGTAGCCGTGGCAGACCGAGGACACAATGCCTCTCTGTTCATGGATATCCCGCGTTATTTGCTGCAGCCTGGTGTTTTCAGGAAAATCCCACATAACGGCATGACCACCAGTGAAATAAATGGCGTCATACTCTGCGGAATCGATTTGCTCAGGACTGAGGGTATTCTCAAGAAGTCTCATTCTGGAGGGATCACTCAGCCAGTTCCGGGCTGAAGTATCTAAAAATGGCCACCGCAGGGATCGAGGTTCTATTGGAGACTGGCCACCTGCTGGACTCACAATTTTTTGTCTGAAGCCGTGATCTGCAAAAATATCATACGCAAGAGTCAGTTCGGACATCCAGAGTCCGGTTTTATGTTTCGGGTCGTCATAATGAGAAATATTGGTAACAACATGTAATATAGTCCGAGTCATGCTAAACCTTCTGTTGTTTCTCTGAGCCTGTTATTTACAATCAGCCATTATGGTTAATTATCTTTCTTCAACGTGGAAGTGGCTTTCCATTCAGCATATATACTTTCCAGCCCCTGCCCGTAACCGGTGATACGAAAATCCGGGAAGCGCATCCTAAATTTTGAGGAGTCAAAAAGATTATCAGCGTCATAGCGGGGCAGGAGCTCCCGCAGTTCACGTGGCCCTTTAGAAAACATACCCGCAATGTACAAGGAGAATTTGCTGAGAACTGACCATGACGGTTCTTTTCCAAATACACGGCACGCCAGAGAAACAAACTGTGCATAGGTGATTTGTTCTTCACAACAGGGCAGATGCCATGTCTGGCCGTAGGCATCGGGCGTGTTGCCCAGCAGTGCTAAGGCCCGGCTTGCATCAGGTGTCCAGATGAGCGTACGTAATGTGTCATCACGCAATGGGACGAGTGGTTTTTTGCCCGCTTTAAGTCTGTCTAAAACCAGGGCATTGGTAAAACTCTGGGTTTTCCCGGGCCCATAAAATTCAGGGGCACGGCCAATAAGGACAGGAATATCACCGCGCTGCATCTCATCCCGGACCATGTTCGCCATCATAGCCCGGACACGTCCTTTTCTCCCTGATGGCTGGAACGGCGCGTCTTCCCTTTGCAGTCTGCTGTCCTGAGGGTACATATAGGTATTGTCAAAATAGACAAAATGAGCCCCTGCTTGCCGGGTGGCATTCAGTGCATTCTGAAGCATTACCGGAAACTGCGCCTCCCAGAGAGACGAATCCGGTGGCAGGCCTGCCGCAAAATACACAATGCGGCTTCCTTTTACCGCATCCAGAGTCTGACTGCCGTCAAGCAAATCAGCCGATATAAGAGTGTCGCTTTGAGTGACCTTATGCGGATTGCGGCTGACAAGCCTCAGTTCAGCACTGAAGGAATGTGTTAATTCGCGGGCCAGTTCCCGGGCAATCTGTCCGCTTGCTCCCAGAATCGTTTGCATTTATTTCCTCTTCTACAATTTTTGGTAGGCGTCGCGGGACTTTGACTTTTTTCAGAGTATAAGTTTAAAGTTAACTTTAATGTCAAGAGGCTCACCGGAGAGGAAATGAAGATAGGCGATCTGGCAAAAACGACGGGACTTACACCTTCCCGCATCCGCTATTACGAGGCACAGGGTCTGATCAGTGCCCCTCCCCGACACGATAATGGTTATCGCCATTATCCCCCTGAGACCGCACTGATACTGATGCTTATTGATCGGGCACAGAAATTTGGGTTCACGCTTGAGCAAATCCGTCAGCTTTTGCCTAAGGGGAAAGGAAGCTGGAACCATGAAGGATTAGTTGCATCTCTTGAATCCAGGGTTGAGGAGATCCGACTCCTGCAGCAGCAACTCAGGGATAATCAGACCATGATCCTGAATTTAATCAGCGGTATTGAAAACAGGCCGGAGGGGATTTCATGCCAGGAAAATATGCTGCGGGTAATGGGGCTCATGCAGGTCGATGCACCTGTTCTTCATTCTGCTAAGTAATCTGACAGACGTTGCATCGGATCTGTTTCTGGGCGAAGCGTGAATTTACGAAACCTGATTTGTAAGTCTCAGTTCCCTTGTTTACCAGCATCATGACTCCGTCACCGGTATAAAATACCGGTGACGGAGTCATGAACACAGATATTTTATCAGCTGGATTAACTGGTTATAAATGCAAGAAGATCTGCATTAACCTGATCCGCGTGGGTTGTGGGGATGCCGTGGGGAGCCCCTTCATACGTAATGAGTTTCCCATTTTTGACCAGTACAGCCGACAACTTACCGGAATCATCATAAGGGACAACCTGGTCGTCATCTCCGTGAATAACCAGTACGGGGATGGATATTCCTTTAAGGTCTTCAGTAAAGTCGGTTTGCGAAAAAGCAACTATCCCATCGTAATGCGCTTTGGCACCACCCATCATACCCTGTCGCCACCAGTTATAAATGACAGCTTCAGAAGGAGCTGAACCGGGGCGGTTAAATCCATAAAATGGTCCAGCAGGAACGTCGTAATAGAACTGGGCGCGATTAGCAGCCAGTTGCGCCTGCAGGTCGTCAAATACTGATTTCGGCGTTCCCTGTGGATTATTGTCGGTTTTAACCATCAATGGCGGTACGGCACTAATTAATACGGCTTTTGAAACTTTATCTTCACCATGTCTGGCAATATAACGTACAACTTCACCACCACCGGTTGAATGGCCAACATGCATCGCGCCTTGTACACTGAGATGTTCCACAACGGCGGCAACATCATCTGCATAATGATCCATGTCATGGCCATCCGACACCTGTTCTGAACGACCATGCCCGCGCCGGTCATGTGCCACAACGCGGAAGTCTTTATTGACATCTGGGCATCCCAGTCATCACTGCTCAGAGGCCAGCCATGATGGAAAAAAATAACCTTACCATCCTTTGGACCCCAGTCCTTGTAGAAGATTTCAACATCATCGCGAGTTGTTATATAACCCATGTCACTTCTCCACTCAGATAAACTGTCAATGGACTGTGCTTATCCCGCTCAACTCTTCGTAAAGGGCAGAACGAACGGATAAGTACCGGCCCTGTAACCGGCTCTGAATCAACCGTGAATGTAGTATAGATTTAAAGTCAACTTGAAGGTCAATGAGGGTTATGAGGTTGTTTAAGGGCTTTCATTGTAGATGACAAAAAAACAACCTCTCCGGGAGAGCAGGGATTTCTTACTCTGGTATCGCAGTAAGGAGAGAACACGATGGACTGGAGTCATGGTATTGACTTCAAAAAAGCAGGGGCTTGTTAAATCAGTAAGTCTGCTTTTCACTCACTTCGTTCCTTCGCACATAATTCATGTAGAAGGGGAAGTGCGGGGTGAGATGTAAGGGGATGCCGGGCAGAGGGGGGTTATTCCTGAAACGATGACCGTACATTTTGCCCCTGTTATAGCGCCAGACGTGATGTTTAAAAGCAAGGTAATTGAGGCAAGGCGGTGGCTCTTCAACATGGTGCGTGAGTCAAACGCCGGGAAGAGCGGAAATTCTGATAAAGTAGTTGTTTATCGCCATCGTGCTGGCTGACATCGCCTGTGTGGTGTTGGTTCATGGCACGGATCCGAACGCATAACGCTATCCTGGCGGGGCATTTTGCGCTCTCAAGTATTGAAAACAGGAATAAAAAATGACGTTATTTAAAACGATTATTGCAGCCCTGGCACTGGTGACTGGCGCAGCCAGCGCTACGACTTACGGCAGCGGCGGGAGCAGTACAAAAAAAATTGGCAGCACGACCTATGTCAGGGATGACCACGGTAATACCACGACATACAACAAGGTCGGTAGCACGATTGTTGGAAGCGACGGGAGCACTATGAAAAAGGTCGGCAGCACGACCTATGTCAGGGATCGCCACGGCAATACCACGACATACAACAAGGTCGGTAGCACGATCGTTGGCAGCGATGGCAGCACAATAAAAACTATAGGCAATACCACCTACATTAATGACGGTCACGGCAATATAACTAAATGTAACGTGGTTGGCTCAACTACACGTTGCAACTAAGCTGAACGTCTGCCGGACAGGTCATACATATCATCCGACTCAAATCTTGCCGGGAGGCAGCCGAACAGGCTATCAGGCATAATATCAGTCCTTCTGGCCTTCTTCTGGCTTGGAGAAACGTAATGAAATTCCCGTCAGATGGCGTAGACCGGGAACACCTTTGCGTAATCAACCGCTCTGAGCCAGAGCCCTGGCAGTGTTCCCTGCGTCCTCTCTACATAATATTCTTTTTCAGAAACTCACGGATAGCAGGAATGATTTCCTTGCTATGGGTTTCCAGCGCGAAGTGTCCAGTGTCATAGAAACGAATGTCAGCATCAGGAAGGTCGCGTTTCCATGCCTGCGCGCCTGCTGGAAGGAAAAAAGGATCGTTCTTTCCCCAAACTGCCAGCAGAGGGGGCTGTGACCCACGGAAGTATTCCTGGAAAACAGGATACATTGCCACATTCGTGGCGTAATCCAGTACCAGGTCGAGTTGAATATCTGCATTTCCTGGTCGCGAGATTTGTAGCCCTTCAAGGGTGTACCCGTCTGGTGAAACCGAACTCTTGTCGGCTACACCCTCCAGATATTGCCATTTAATGGAGGCCGGTGTTGGAAAGTCATGCAGTGCCTTTCGATTCTGTTCTGTAGGTTCGTGCCAGTATCTCTGAATGGGTGCCCAGCTTTCTCCCAGTCCTTCCTCATATGCGTTGCCGTTCTGGGAAATGATGGCTGTCACACGCTCCGGATGTGAAACAGCGAGACGCCAGCCTACCGGGGCACCATAGTCGTGAACCATAAGTGCGAAGGTATTGAGCTTAAGTTGTTCGGTGAACTGCTCAATAGTTTTCGCCAGCTGGCTGAAAGTATAGGGGTACTCACCTTTTTCAGGGGCTTCAGTAAAGCCGAATGCCGGCAGATCTGGTGCAATAACGTGATAGCTATCGGCAAGTGCGGGTATAAGGTCGCGGAACATGAATGATGAGGCCGCAAAGCCGTGAAGCAGCAATAATGTGGGCGCTTCTGGATTACCGGCTTCCCGGTAGAAAATCTTCACGTTATCTACCTGTTCATAGCGGTAATGAACATGACTGATGACAGTGCCGTCACGCAAAGAAGCTGAAAGTGCCGCAGCGGAGATTGATGTAGAAGCCGTCATGATAACCTCAAGTAACCGTTTATAAGTTTGTTTGAAGGTTACATGGCTTTTTGGTAACCTGACAAGTAAATATTTTTGGGTTACATAACATCATGAGTTCTGAAAACGCTTTTTCCGGTGCCCCGTTAGTGGGTGATAATCTGGCCCTCGATTTCATTAACAGCGAATATGTTGTGGATGGTAAACGCCATGACTGTTTTATCGATGATCAAAGCGTCGCAGGCTGGTTGATAAGAGTCGGTCTGTTGGCTGACATTGAGGAGCAGCAACTTCCCGGCGGATTGCTTACTGAGGCGCGTGAACTTCGCGACACTGCAAGAAACGTTGTGAATGCCGCCATGAACAGGGTTCCGGTAGACCTGAGTGTAATCAACCGAGTGCTTGAAGTGGGTCGCCCTCTCAGGAAACTTGAATGGGACGGCAACAAGCAACAATTCCGCATTGCCATTTATCAAAGTGCCGGAAACCCGTCTGGTCTTCTCTGGCCGATTGCCGATGCTTTAATCAGTCTGGTTATCAGCGATAAGTTCGAATTCGTTCGCAAGTGCGAGGCTCCTGACTGTATTCTGCTTTTTCACGACCTGAGTAAATCCCATCGCCGACGCTGGTGCAGCATGGCAACCTGTGGCAATCGCATGAAAGTAGCGGCTTTTCGTTCGAGAAAGAAAACCTCATAGGGCTGGTGCGCCAGCCCTGTGCTGTACTTCCGCGACGACCATTTTGTTAAAACGTTTATTGTTTGTTTCATTAAATTAGCCGCACTTCCTGTCTGACTATGCTCTCTATATCAACAAGTTTATATCATCGTTGTTATTGCTTAGCGCAATAGAATGCGGGGATAAAGTCTTTGACAAAGACATATCCGCCAGGTTTTTGCGGGTATATCAGAAAACTGGTACGTTCCCCTGATTTCATATAGAAAGCGGGAAGCAATTTTCTTAACCCATCATAACCTGCCGTGTCCTGCTGAGATATAGCGGTTTTTTGATTTTCCAGATAAACGCCTTCATTAACATGTTTATAGTTAAAGAAAATCTGGCGACTAACTTGTGCGGCAGCTTCACCATCATTTAGCAGTATACCGGATAATGTTGCTGACCCTTCCTCTTCAAGAAATGCATATTTCAACCGAATAGAGAGTTGCTGCCTGTCCTTATGTACATTTATAACCGCTTCACATGACGAAGGAGCTGAGTGAAGCTCCCTCCATTTCAACCAGTTATAGAATGAAAGCCCAAGGAAAATAGCGAACATTGATATTGCTGAGATTTGTAATATTATTTTTAATTCAGGTAATAATCTGACTCGCACATGTCCTCCTGAGAAAAGTCTCCATTGCAACGAATTATGGACATTCGTTGTACTGGATAAATAGATGAAAAAAACAACCTCTCATCATCCTTGCAATCAAGTTCATTCTGGATAAGAAAACGGTTCAGCTCATTTTGATCGAGTTTCGCCTCATCAATAAATATGTCACAGTTTTTCACTTTCATATCTGACCTGGAGTAGTGACTAAAATAGTTCTCTTGGTGTAAATGTTTTCCAGTATAAAACATTTGTATAGAAGACATGATAAAGACAAGGTTTCCCAAAAACAAGACTAAAGGGTGTTGTATAAAATTAAAAAAATTAATGTTGTTTACCGTTGGTTCATGTTGAAGTTCACTACTACGTTGCAGGACATCATTTGTCACGTGTGTAATTAACTCAGTTTCATCAGATGACGCACTTAAGCAATGTTCGAGATGGCCTTCCCCTGGAACAATATTAATGTGATTTTCAACAGATACCCCTTTACCATAGTAAGTGGATATAATGTGATTTCGCGCACCTGCTTTCTCTAGACCTCTTCTGAGGTTGAGCATGGTTTGATAGAACGTATTACAACTTACAATCACTCCTCTTTTTCCCCATACCCGTTCCTTAATTTCTTCTCTTGAAACTATTTTACCTTGATCGTCAATCAGAACCTGAAGGCATTCGGATGCTGTCGTTAACAACGTCACCGACTCCCCGCTTATTTCATTGTATAGCCTGTGTTCGGCTGGAAAGAAGAGGATTTCCTCTTCTATTTTGTAAAAGGTAACCTGAGTTTCATGTCCACCCGCTTTAATATTCATGTTAACCCCGAACTATAAAGTTGAAAATAGAGTTTTGATTAGCATCAACATTCAGATTAATCGTAGGAAAATACTTACGCAAGGGTTATCGTAACTTCATGAAAAATAGACAGTTTAAGTAATTTTGTTAAGACTCTTAACCGATTATGTATCACCAGTGGTGATAAAGTGAACGGAAATGTTAAATATTTGTTTCATTCATTTCTCTTGTAACGGATATTTCAGATTCTCATTTTTTATGGTTGATGGTTTTTTCATTTTCTTAAATTAATGATTTGAAGCTAGCATCACTAAAACCAGGCAGTCATTGATGTGTCATATTTGTATATAGAAGGGGCAGAGATAAATGAAAATGGTTGTTGTCAGTGATAATCATTTCTATGGTGCAGCATTTTCAGATGTCACGAACTGTATGGTTGTGACACCTGAATCAGGATTAATGATCGCTCAAGGACATGAAGATAATTACTTTGATGAAGCGGTTGTAGTGCTTAATATAGGATGCAAGGATCTCTTGTTCAAAGTTCTGAAAGAAATTATGAAGAAAAAATGTGTGTCGATTTTTATTGAACCAGTACAATGGTTGTCTCGTATTCGTGTCTTTTACGCATGCGGGATTTTTATCCTGCCTGGTAGGATGGAGTTGCTTCGATTTATAAAAACAATAAGAAAATGCTTATTAACTTCGTCAGGAGTAATGAGAATTGAACAGGGGAAAGTCAAGGCTTCCGATTGGGATATAATCATTCATCTTATGGGGGGGGTATCCAGTCGTGAATTGGCTAAGCAGCTTAATTCATCTGAGAAAACAATTAGCGGCAGGCTCTGTAGTCTGTCAAAAAAAATGGGTTTATATGGATTCAATAAAGCCACTCAAGTTCAAATTGTTTATTTTTTTTATCTTATGTTCTCACTACAGAAGGCCGGGAGAGTAATTTTATAAAAGAGGGCTGGGTGGGGAGAAGAATCTTGATGCTGCTGTCAGATTTTAAAATGCTAATTTTAAATTAACAGTGGTTTGAATACATCCACCTTTCTGCCGTTATTTAATTGGAATAATAAGAAACATTTCGGCATAAGCATGCCGTCATTGCTATGAATTATGCATGGAAGTTTTAGAGCAGCAAAATGTTTAGTCAAATTTAGGAAGGTAAAATGAATAAAACTTATAAGGTAATATGGAGTGAAGTAACACAGTCATTTATTGCTGTTTTTGAGTTTGCTAAAGGTAAATCAAAAGCAAGCAAGAGCGTGCTGCTGCTAATGACACTTACAATCTGTTCTGATGCAGTAATTGCTGCTGAAGATGCAGATATTAAATTAGGTAATGAAGCGGCCATCGAAGGAACCTGGAATGTATTGACGAATGCTGCAGAACGACGCACAGGATTGGGGTTTGGATATGACAAAACTCTGCCCCAACCGACTGCTTTAAGAGGTTTAAATATAGGCAACCATAGTACTTCAGGTTCAGGATCAATGGCCATTGGCGAATATACTGTTGCCAACTTGGTGGGCAGTATGGCTATTGGTCAAGTTGCTACCACTTTGTCACGCACCGCTCTGGCACTTGGACCTGGTGCCTATGTCGCTGCCGATTCGGTAAGTGCTATGGCTTTAGGTGCATGGTCAGCCTCAAGAGGAATGGGAGCACTTAGCTATGGTGCAAGTTCTACTGCGGATGGAAACGGTGCTGTAGCAATGGGTTATTCGGCCTACGCTGGGAAACAGGGCTCAATTGCTATTGGTAGTGCGGCCACCCAGGCTGGAAAAATTGACACCGATTTTAACAGAGATGAGTCCACTTATGTCGATTCTGCAATGGCGGTAGGTGTTGGTCACAACGTAAAGATTGGTACTGAAGCTGATAGTTCAGTAGCGCTGGGGGATGGTGCCGTTATAAAAAACGGCGCGAAAAATGCCGTGGCGCTGGGAGCTGGTTCTGTCGCAGATGTTGCTAATACAGTTTCTGTGGGCTCGCAAGGAGCAGAACGTAAAATTACCAACGTGGCAGATGGAGTTTTGAAGGCAGGCAGCACAGAGGCAGTGACCGGCAGCCAGCTGTTCGCCACTGATACCGCCGTCAAAGCCAGCGCCGATGCCATTGGCGTGAATACCGCCGACATTGCCACGAACAGAGCGGCCATCGGTACTAACACCGCGACCATTGCCGCCCAGGGCACGACGCTGGCGCAGCAGGGAGGGCAGCTCCGCGGGCTGGCGACCAGCCTGGGGGGCGGGGCCGCGGTGAATGCAGACGGCAGCTTTAAGTCGCCTGTCTTCACCGTACAGGGGGGCAGCCAGAGTACCGTGAGTGATGCGCTGCGGGCGCTGGACACATCGGTGTCCGGCAACACCAAAGATATTACCGCCAGCAAGTCGGCGATAAGCACTAATACCGCAGCGATTGCCGCGAATCAATCGGCGATCGGCGTGAATACCGCCGACATTGCCGCGAACAGGACGGCCATCGGTACTAACACCGCGACCATTGCCGCCCAGGGCACGACGCTGGCGCAGCAGGGAGGGCAGCTCCGCGGACTGGCGAC